>Ga0160492_100240_pt1 | contig 40076 bp, 36 predicted proteins | sample DID2MG_FD_108258 | JGI IMG/M metagenome (GOLD analysis project Ga0160492, IMG submission 108258) | Enriched soil microbial communities from UW Madison campus, WI, USA - DID2877_E24_FP2 MG | ecosystem: Environmental > Terrestrial > Soil > Unclassified | place: USA: Madison, Wisconsin | collected... | reverse complement strand
TTGTTCTCCTTAATGAATGCTCGAAGTTGTTCCTTTGTCCATAATCCCATGTGTGCTCCCAACCTTTCTGTTATGTTCATTTTAGCAGGTTTGAGAGTTTACACAGTTTATTTTACAGACTCACGCCTCCTTGAAATTTTGTTGTTATGTTAGCTTGAATGGATTAAATACTCAAGTACTTCAACCGCATAGCTTGGCATTTGAAGAATGCAAAAAGGCTCATGCGTATTAGCACGAGCCTTCTACAGAATAAAGCTTGTATTCAACTTATCAGACATCATGAGAAGTGCTGTCACATCTCATTTTGTACCGTCAAAATATATACTTTACGGTTTCCCCTCTCGCTACCGCAGAAAGGGAGATACTACATTTTAGCTACTCGCGATTGATTAGAAAACTTCTTTCAAACGCATCCAATGTTCACTTTGCATACTATCAGTGTAAACAGTGTTATTGATTCTAAGTTCCTCATTTTTATCACGAACAAAACCCCAATTAAGCTTTTTAACCTTAGCGTATTCTTTGAAAGCCTCGAACTTATTGGCTACTTGGCGATCAATATTGTTACTCTTATTACCTGTTTCGCCACCCTTTGTTTCAATAATCCAAGCTTCTCCCGTCTTCTTTTTCACGATATAATCTGGATAAAATAGCCACTGTTTACCGACAGCGTCTAAGTACACAATGGAGAAATACTGTTGTCCTGTATCTCCATTCTTATAGACCCAATCTATGTCTTCCTTCTCTTCGCAATATCGTTCAAACAATCTCTCTGATTTTGAACGAATACCATCCACGATCATAGCTGAAGAATATAGTTTGTAAGCATTTGTGGTGATTTCCTCAACATCTGTTTCAGTCGAGTCATATCGATATAGCTCTTGCTCTGGTATAGAGAAGGTTGCAGTCTTTACGGAAATGTTCATGGATGTCTGTACAGCCAACTGAGCAGTTGCCTCCCTAAACTCATCCTTGAGTTTTTGCACATTGTTTATTACGAATGCGTAATACTCTTTTGAGTCAAGTGACAACAACTTATTCTTGCTGCTGTTATTATTCCGGAATAATCGTTCCAAAACAACCTTCGTCTTTTGAGCCGCCATGCCTATCGCTGACTTAATTTCGTCAATCGAATGCAATAGTTCAATACCATTCTTATGTGTGTTTACAATGCGGGAGGTTGTAGTGTAAGTTCCTACCCCCTCATTGAGAATAGACTCATTCGTAACAAACTTGCCTTGTCGAATCCTCCTAATAATGGCGTCACCAAATCTATAACCTACGTTCTCAAGACGAAGTTGATTGTTTTTTTTATTGTTGGACAATCCGTATTTATCCACAAAATACTTATGGATCTCTTGAAAGGTTTCCCTTTCACCTAGACCATCAAAGTCTTTATCACGATATTGCTTTTCCAATGTAAAGTCAAAACATTGCTCCTTGAGAAATACTCGTTTAGTTTCAAAGGCTTGATTCATTGCTTCCTTGATACTTGCTTTGTATTTCTCATCAAAGGTGTAGAGGTAGCAGAAATCGAGCACATCAATTTCATAATGAGTTGCCTCAGGCATACGTCTCAATCGCCCAATGGTCTGTATTTCAAAGTCCTCATTCATATTCTCACGAAGTTTAACAAGTATCTTGGCTCTTGGGCAGTCCCATCCAGTTGCAATCGCCTGTTTCATCAAGAGAAATACAGGTGTTGCCGATTTTTCTTCTATACCTTCAATGTTTATCTTCTCGTCATTACCGTTCATCCACTTCGCAACCATCTTATTATTATAAGTGTAGCCCATTTCAGAAAGCTTCTTCTCGACTGCTTCCACAAGTGAGGAGGAAGAGTTCGGAAATTGGATAATTACTAGCGGTCGAATCCTTTTCGACAAATTATCATATGCCTCAGCGATCTCCTTGCGCTTAGCACCTGCAAGGTCAATTAAGTAGCCGTGTTCATTATCAAACTCTCCGTTGTATTCGACATTCTCGTTTATGTAGAGAGCCTTTGTAATTAACCCTGATCCGATCACATCGAGCTCGTCAATCTCATAGAACTCAATCAGTTTATTTTCCCTAGCTGTAGCTGAAACCCGAATAATGTTTCTAGCCGAGAAACTATCAATGATAGAGTTTGCCTTTTTTGTATCATTAGAATGTTCCTCGTCAATAAGAACAATAAACTCAATACCTTTTCGGTGGGCGTCAGCAATACGGTCAAATAGATTTTTCTTCTCACTATCACTGATAGCTTTATTACCCTTCTTGGTTACAAGCTCCCAATTGATAAAGGTAGTCGATCCTGCTTCGAAACCAGTTAATAGGGCATCGAACATATTTTTCGTTGTTTTGCTCGGAAGAAATTTCATCATCTTCTTACGACTTTGTTCCTCTAGATCGCCTTTACCTGGGCAAAGCCAAACGAAAGCAGTATTCGAATTAACCGTATTCAGATATTTGTCAATAAAGTCTATAAGAATTACAGTTTTCCCTGCACCAGTGGGTGCTTTTACAGTAATAATCTGTTTGCTGTTATTACTGGATACTTTATCTACTAGAAACAAAGAACACTGATCTTGAAAATCAAATAGTCCATCTGGAAGCATAATCATCTTTCGCCCACCTCCAACAACTCTGACTCAAAGTAATAGTCGGGGATTGTATATATGTTGATGCCACTATTGGTTATCTTTCGAGTTTGCTCACTGGTCAATAGAACAGCTGAAGAAAGATAAAGTCCTTTACATATTTGAAGCTTATCATTGTCTGAAATAAATGCATCAGCTTCATCATCCGACATGAGAAGAATGTAGTTCGAATCATCTAGGCTAACTGCATATTCAAGTTGAACCATCTCAGCAATATGTTTCAAAAGCTCATCATTTACACTATAATCCAGATCATCGGAATACTTCTCAATGAAGCCAGTCTTATAGTATTTTAGGTTGGCAGGGTTAGAATTGAATACCTTCCCTGAATCTGTGGTGTATCCATAAATAACGTTCGATAATCTCTTATAAGTGACTGCCTCGCAAATATCTCCTTCGTTGTTCGTACAAAGAATAAATTTTCGGGCACCATCGTCTTCAGCATTTTGAGAAATAACAGCATGTCCTGTCGTGCCGGAACCAGCAAAAAAGTCTAATACATTAATGTCCTTTGATGGGTACAAACTTATTATCCTTTTCAAAAGATCTACAGGCTTTTTACCATTACTGAAAGCAACATTCCCCTCTTTTGTCAAATTCTTTGTTCCTGCTGTGAAGTCCCAGTAAGTACCTTGTAAATCTTTCTTATATAAAACACCGTCAATTTCTTCACTAGTGTCCCTGAGCCAAACAAACAGATTACATTTATCACCTTTATAAAATTGCTCGTAAACCTTGCCTTTATTTTTTCCTGTTTTAGGAACGTATTCTATTGAGATTAAATCCTCGGTAATACTCAACTCTTTACGACTTAGTAAAATTCTCGTTCTGATAGACGATTGAGCATTTGTTGTCCTAAATACTTTCGGTCCGTACTTCTTGTAAGCTTCTTGCTCAGTAATATTATCAGATGTTGCTACTTGCTTAATCGATTTAATAATTGGATTCTTTCTCAAGTATATTTTTATATCGTTTCCATCACCATCAACTGTAGATCCAATATACTCCTTATCGCCTTCGTACAGTAAAACAGATGTGTACTTCCAACTTACACCTTCCTCGATATAAGTTTTTATCAACTCCGACATTTCCGTATATACATATGCCCCATTAAAAATAGGGAGTGCGGAGTAGTTCTTTGCGTAAATAAGGATGTATTCGCAGTTCTTCTTAAATCGTTTATCCTCTCCGCCCCCAGATGCACCAGCGATATTCTTCATATTTACACTTATAATATTAAGGAAATTGTTCTCCCCAAAAATGTCATCACAAAGAAGCTTCAATTGTGCAAATTCAATATCGCTGATTTGAATGAACACTGCTCCTTCTTCTGTAAGCAGGTCACGAGCTAACTTTAAACGCTCGTCCATAAAACTTAACCATTTGGAATGTCTAAATCCGTCGTCTTCATTAACGTAGTCGTCTTCATACATAAAGTCTTCATTGCCAGTATTGTAAGGAGGATCAATGTATATTAAGTCAATATTCCCTTTATGAGTCTTCGCCAACAACTTCAGGCTATGTAGGTTATCACCTTCAAGCAAAAAGTTAAATGGCAAATTTCTATCCGATACAATCTCTTTGTCAACAATCTCCGAAAATACTGGCACCTTCGTTAGCATCTCAATGTCAACTCGTTCCTCATGCTCTTCCCAAACAAGACCAAACTTCTTATTAAAGAGCTCCGTCTCGATCTCGTTGATAGCAATTAGTGAAGCATCATCGTTGTGTTCTTCTCTGATTTTATTAAGAAATTCAAGCATGCGCTGTCTTTTTACTTGCGATAAATTCGGCATAGTAATTATCCCCTCAATCAACTTTCGCCAATCTTAATAATAACACATAATCACATTTCCAGTGTGACGAGAAACCTATTACTAAATAGCTCAAGCTTATCATCAGCTTGAGCTTTGTCAGTGATATTATAGGTAAATGTGGCTCTAAATCAATGTGCTCTCACGAGCGACACACAGCACTCAACATGTGTGGAGTGCTTAATATTGACGTAAATACAGGGGGGCGAATTAAGCCCCCGCAGACAACGGATTTCCAAAATTATAGTGGATAACGATTCCACCGTCCAACTCGATCTCGATTCGTTCAATCAAGCGCTGAAGCACTTCACGAATGGCTTCCTCGTCATCAAATTGCAACTCTGCAAAGCGCCTGACTTCTTTCCTGAATTGCTGCATAATACGTTCATTGGCTTCACCCTGATTCAGAACCGCCTCCAAGACTGCCCCTCTTGCTTTCAAAGCTTGCTGCTCATCTTTTAAAGCGGTATTGCTCATCTGAAACGTATCATCATCGATCATTTTACGAGTCATGGCGCGAACCAGCTCCAACTGCTCTTGTTGAAGCTTCTGCGTTTTCTTCTGGATCGCTTTCAATTCGGTAAGAGCGTGGCTCGATTTTTCGTTCGCTTTTTTGAGCGCCTTCTCCACCAAAGAGTCCCGATCCAGTGCATTCACTGACAATTGACGCAAATCCGCTAAAACAGACTCTTTTAGCTCATCATGCCGGATGAAATGAGAAGGGCATCCCTTTTTGCCGCGCTTTTGATAGGTAGCACAGACATATCCTTCTCGATCATTCTTATAATTCATGCCCTTACCGCAATGGGCGCAGTATGCAAGGCGAGCAAAAAGCGATTTTTTACCCCGACCACAAAACATCGCTCTCGATTTGAATGCTATCTTCTCCTGTACAGCGGTGAACTCTTCGCGGGAAATAATCGGGAAATGCGTGTTCTCTACGACAAACCATTTGCTTTCATCAATCTGATGACGAAGCTTGTACCCTTTCTCCTGATGAAACAGTTTGTTGTCCCTGTCCACACTGGAGCGCCCCTGAACCAAATCTCCCGTATAATGACGGTTCTGAAGAATGATCTTTACCGCTGTCTCATGCCACATGGTTCCGGCGTTCTTGGCTCCAATCAACATCCTCGGTGAGGGGATCTTTTTATCGGTTAAATAATTGGCGATCTTTTGCCAACCCCAACCTTCATGGAGATACAGTCGATAAATGAGTCGAACCGTTTCCGCATGCTGCTGATTTGGAACCAGCTTTCCTTTTACTTTATCATAACCGTATGGCGGAGTGCCGTGGAATACACCGTTTCTCGATTTTTCCGCAATTCCGAATTTTACCCGAACCGAAGCGCTTTCGCTTTCCTGCTGAGCAAACAGGGAGTACATTTGCAGTCTCATTTCGTTCACGTCTTCAAACGAATTATAGTTGTCATCCACAGTAATTAAAACAACCCCATAGCTCTTTAACTTACGAACAAGCGTAATTGAGTCTACTGTATCCCTTGCCAAACGCGAAAGCGACTTCACAAGCACAACATCAAATTTGCCTTGTTCTGCGTCCTGCATCAGTAGTTGTAGCTGAGTCCGTTTCGCCGTACTGGTTCCTGTAATGCCTTCATCAGCATAAATACCAGCAAGCTCCCAGCCTTTTTGCTGAATGTAATTTTCAAAGAACGATTTCTGGTTTTCCAAGCTATCCTTTTGACTTAACATTTTGGTACTAACCCTTGCATAGACGCCGCTTTTCGTATTGGTACTAGCCCCTGTATGGTGCCACTTCTCATATCGATTCCGCCCCTTCGGTGTGGAGTGTATGAGATGTGACAGTGTTCGCTTGTGTTGCATGATAGATCGCGTCAACCATGTTGTCAACTTGATTCTGGAACAACGATTGAAAGATTTCTTTCAGCGACTGATCGCTGACAAACTTGCGGGAAACCCGATGAATCGGCTGCCCTTGAACAGCATGCGTAGCATTCATTCGTCTCACTCTCCATCAAATTAGTGGGGGAGTATGAACTCCTAAATGCTGTATTTTTTTTCTTCCAGCCACTGCTGAAATTGAATTTGCCTTCGGAACGGAGAAAATATGAGTTCAAGCCCTCGTCAGATCTTTAGTAAAGGTAAAGAAAACCGTCAGTGAAACTGCACAAGACGCAATGATGATCGCGTCTTGTAGCTTCACTGACGGTTTTCTACTTTTCTCAAGCTACGGCATCAGCCACCGCTTTTTCAAAGCCCGATATAGCACGGATTCCGACACGCCCGTTACTTCTCGGATTTCCTTCAGGCTGTGCGTCTTGGCATCGTGTAGCTTGAGCGCTTTCGCAACCTTGTTCTTGTCGGTAGGCTTTCTGCTCCCGATTCTACCCCTGGCTCTGGCGGAAGCTATGCCTTCACGTACACGATCCCTAATCATGTTTCGCTCAAACTCACTAATGGATGCCATCACGGACAAAATCAATTTGCCCGTAGACGTTGAGAAGTCGATGGACTCTTTCAAACTGATATAGGTAATGCCGCGTTTCTGCCATTCGTTAATGATGCCGAGCAAATCCGTGGTTGTCCGGCTCAGCCGGGATAAGCTCTCGGTAATCACGACATCCCCTTCCCTAAGCTTGGACTGGAGTGCATCGAAGCCGGGACGTTCGAGTGTAGCACCCGTCATTTTATCCGTAAACAAGTGATCGTCCTGAATGCCGTATTGCTGTAGCACATCCATCTGGCGATCCAAATTCTGCTCCGTCGAACTTACTCGCGCATAACCAAACAGTTCACTACTCATCGCTGACCATTCCTTTCGTTATTTAATATCACTGACGGCTATCGCACCCCGGTATAAACAAACGAACTTCCTTGCCCATAACCCCGTTTACAGACAAGCTCTATTTCCTTATTACCGATAACCCCCCATATAGACAGCAGGCATCCTTTCAGGCACCACCGATAAGAGGTTAACGGCAACTTGATTCCGACGATAATTTAGGCGAGAACTGAACCCCCAAGAAGCCCATACGTTGCGCCGCGCTGAACGACTGCCGCGAACTACAGTTTCAGGCAAGCCAAGGCGAGAGAAATGCCCCCACAGGCTCTGCCGAAACCTGAAGGGGCAATAAGGGGATTTTTGACTAACCATTACCTTGCCGATAACCTGCTATTCGCAAACCGTGATCGACTTGATGTGAAGCAACGGTACATGAACAAACTCATGCAGGCGATACAGGTCTGGAAGCAAAATACTGCCGAAGCTCATCGGATTGACCCAATCCGCCGCCATAACCGTTTCAGCATGCCACGGACTGGCGTTCAACCACTTGGCAACCGTAGCCCGATTGAGAGTGGTCATCAGCTTCTGCGCCGCGCCGTTCTCGATGTATACTAGCTTCACCCGATGCTGCTGCAGGAAGTTCGCAATCGCATCGGCATAGTTGGCGACGGCATACATCGGAATGACGATCGCTTTGTTATGGATATGGATGCTGCTTCTGGATAGCCGAAAACCGTCTGCGTCAGGGATCACCTTCACGACCTCGAACGTCCCATTCTTTAGCTCTTCATAGCTGATCGAGAAGGGAACCTCAAAACGGTCGAACGATTTCTTCTTATCTGTCGGCGACAGCTTGGGATATAAAGCGGATAGCACTTCTGCGCTCTTGGTTGCGAAGAAGCGCTCCGTTCCTTTGCGGGTTCGGGCTTCCACATAGCAGAGACTGGTTCGGAGCATGTAATGATGAAGCAATGATTCCTTAGCTGCTTTCTCCGCACCCATCGGTAACCCTAACCCTTCCTGCCGAAGCGATCCCACGGTAAAAGCGGCGATCCCCTGATCCAGCGTGCTGCCGCCAATTTGGATCTCGCTCAGATCAACCGAGCGAAATGTCGGCGCAGGCTTGTTAAAAGTCATAAGGTAGCCGCCATATGCGCCCCGACTGGAAATAGCGTGATGAATCCCATTCAATACACAAAGATTTTGCGGATGAATGCTACGGTCGGCATATCCGAGATACGCCTGCTTGTCCTGTTCAGTACGAAACATTGTAAAACCTCCCTGTTTTCGGTGTCACAGAACATACAGCTTGCTCTCTATTCAACTCGCATACCGCAAAAAATTTGCCTGACGGGAGCGCCATCTTTCTATATGAAGTGAGGGTTCGTCAAATTGAACCTGTTCGGCTGCACGATGATTGCCTGAATGGTTTGCCCACGAACTCCCGGTTTATCGACATTTCGCTTCGTCCCTGCCAAATACCCCGTTATCGGTTCTCTAAGTTTTCTCTTTTTCGTTATTATTTTTGTTGCGGCGACCGGGATTCCGTGAGAAAAAACGCTCGAAAAATTGAGGACTTTAACTTTTGAGCTGTTTTCTCTAAGTTTTTACTTTAAGTTTTTGTTGCCGCAAAGCGGGTTTGCGGCAACAACTCCATCCACGTATGGTCATGCTTCATTTGTAGCATAGTCATGGTAACGAATAGGGAAATGATAGCCCCATCGGGAAAATCACTCAAAAAGGCTTGTTGCTGATCTGCTTGATCAGTGCAAGCCACTCAATCGCTGTCTTCGCCTGCAACTGATTTTCTCGGTAGGCTTCTCCAAAGTCTTTAAACCCCCGCAGGTACTCCGCCGGACCGACGAGCGTTTCTGGCAATATCGGGATCACGTTCAGATGCTGAAGCTCCTGGCTCACCTTATCTGTCGCTCTCCGACCGTCTTCATCAAAGTCAAACAACAGCATCAGGCGAAGGTCGGCGTTTTGGGCGATGTTCACCTGCTCGATCAGCTTACTGACGGAGAAGCCGTTGGTCGCTACAGCATCTACCCCAAAACTCTTGAGCAGAATCGCATCCAGCGCCGACTCTACGCAAAATACCGGGACTTCGCTGATTGCTTCCTTAAACGCCTTGCTGTTGAACAACTGTACCTTTTTACCTTTCGGATTTACATACTTCCCATTCGTATTACTACCGTTCTTGGGCTGAAATCGAATATTGCGTCGAGCTTCAAAGCCTTGATCGCACGGAACCGATACAAGCTTCAGACCGTACTCCTGAACAGCATTCAAACCGTATAGATGAATCATGTTGTCGTCGATCCCTCGGTTGTTGAGGTACGCCCGAACTTCTTCATCATCAATCGCAAGCACACTCTGGTATGGCTTCTCCGATTTGCCGACTCGAGTAGGGGATACAGGCGTCTTGGTGTGTGGTCGAGACGGACTGCATCTATAAAACTTCTCAGGCTCCTCAACAAACAATTGCACCAGTCGATTATACCTTTCGTTGAAGCCGACGAGACCGCATAGATCACCGATCAAATCAAACGCATCCTTATGCGGCTGTGCCTTCCCGTTATGATCGTGAAAACATCTGGCGAAGCAGAAGAACTTCTTGGTATCCGGGAAGTATTTGAGACTCGGCGCAACATCATCGTGGTAAGGGCATAAAAGGTTACCGTTCAAATTTGCTGCCGCCGCGATCATCAGTTTCTCAAACTCCGATTTCAACCTCTCTACTCTGGCGCTATCATTCAATTCCTGAAAAGTTCGTTCGGGAACAAGCTGCCAACCTCGGAGCAAGCCCTTTTCCAAGCGCTGTACCCCCTGATGCAACTGAGCTAGCCATTTACGTTCATAATTAATCGTCATTTACTTCTGCCCCCGTTCTTCCTTGTTTACATAACCGTTGTGGCTTACCTTGATGACGAGTTGAAAATCGTTCACCGTTGGAAATACCTCTTCCATGATGAAGTCCCTGTACGTGCTGAAAATGTCGGCATCGGACTGCAATAGCCGATATACCACTCGGAAGATACGTTTTAAGTCACGGTTTTTCCGGCTTGTGCTGCAATCGGACAAACGGATTGCCCTAAGCTGTGGAACATATTGCTCTAGCCGGGATACGGCTATGCTCGGCGAACGACGTGATCCCGCGCTCACAATCAGTCGAACGAGTTCGATCACAATCAAAGCTGCTGCTGTGTTACGCGCGGCGATCAGGCTAGCATAAGCCAATCCCGTGTAAAAGAATGGCTTGCGTTTCTCCCAATCGTAGTGGATGGCTAACATTGCACTCAGCACCCGATGCAAGTAGATTGATGTTAGCCGCAGTTTCGAGTCGGATGGTTCCACCGTCAACAGCGGAAACACTTCGCCGGAATCAGCCAATATGCCGTAGACTGTCGCCAGCGATTGAAGCTTTTCCAAGAGCCGAAAACCCTTTTCGCCCGTCGTTACCCCAAAATAGCGGCTGATGTCGGTGATACCGATCTCGAAAGAGCTACTATTCGCGAAATCCTTCCTCTGGAACAGGTAGGAGAAGACACCGTATATCAGGACGTTCTCTTTAATCGGCTGATTCTCGGCAGGATCGCCAGCCAGTCGGAGCAACTCTTCCTTGCGGATTGGGCTTCCGTTCAGCGTCAATACACGACCCTCCAGTCGGTAACGGCTGTCCTGCGGGTTGAATAGAAACGCCTTGCTATCCGGCTTGCTGATGGTCGGTCGGAATACGTCGGTGTAGCCCGACAAGGTCGGGATAATAAGAGCGTTTGTTCCCATAACGACATGCACACCCCCCTGTGAGAAGAAATTGAAAACAAGATTGCCTACCTCTATTTCCAAAGTGCAGAAAAAAGTGCAGAATGACAGCCGTCATCTCAAGCCGAAAACCGTCAAGTCCACCGCTTGAAGTTTGTAATGCCGAAAAAACGCGCAAAAAAGAGAGCCAGCTTGATGAAAAGCCGCCTCTCTTGAGCAAATACGGTATTCTATTGGAAAGAAGTACGAGCTGTCTCAGCCTACACATCAACTATTCCTGATGATCGCCTTACATCAGGATAATAACAAGGTTAGCGGACGACGAACAGCCTTAAACTGTCCGACAGTTGTGAGGGAAATCGTAACCTTGGTTGTCGCCTAAGTTCACTTCCTCGAAATGCCTCGGTTGTGAATAGTGAATGAATTTTTGATGCTCTTCCCTTGGTTCCATATAACGTTCTTGTGTTGACTACGTTCAACTCCCTTAAGCCCGAAGGGGCGCGGCGATGCGCTTAGTCGGTGCGGATGTGTTCGGCTGCTTCCACTTCCCCGAAATTCCTTTGCCGAACCGAGGAGCTCGTCCCCCGCGTGAATTAGGTGTTATACGAAGCTTCCATGAAATACATTCAAATCTTATCTATAATTTTGATTCATATATCATGTTCTCTAATTTATTCCGATGACAATTGTCATATTTATACCCACTATTGCAATAGCACTGACTATCAAGATTCCCCTCAGAAATGGCAAACATCTCTAAATTAAATGCCATCTCTCTAAGTGCACTATATAATTGCATTTCCCGTTCAGTAAAAGACAATTTGTAACTTTGTGCTCGCTCGCCCTTATTCATTAATCTAAAGAGAGCTCTATGAACATCAATATAATCATTAATATCTAAATTATTATTGTTCCTTATTCTTATATTATCAATCTGAACGCCTGTATATTTAACATTATCATCCTGAATAAATAGTATCTCTTTTATAGGTGGCTGTTTGGGAGTAATATCAACTAATTCACCTGCAGGTGATTTCCAAACAGCATGATATTCTGCTTCAGTAATTAAAGTCCCCTTCCATAACTGCCAACCATAAACGATCTCTCCGCCATCTTTCTTGACCTTCTCATCGACGTTTGGAAAACACTCATTAACAATTGCATATTTTTCTGGTATCACTGGGACGTACATTGGCTCAAATGATGATTTTATCTTTTTAATAAGAGCTTGTAATCTTTCGTCAGTTAATTGTGGTACATTCATATTTATCCTCCTAGATATTCTGTCCCGGATGTTCCGTATAACGTTCCCGCGATTCCCGCTGTTCCCCTCTTTTAACGCCTTAGCGGAAAAAGAGGGGAATGGTGGGAATCGACGTGTTATGGGATGATTTCACCAGATATTATGTTTTTATCTATAAGTACTATATCCTTCATCTAGATTAGAAACATAATCACACACTCTATCGTAATTAATTATATTTAAATTCGTTGATTCACTAATTATTCTATTTTTTCGATCTCTATCATTTGTCTCCATTTGATTTCTTCTGCTAATCACTAAACAATAGTGAATCCTTGTAATAGGAACATTTATGCCTTTCTCAGTAAATTTATGCTCATTAAAAAATGTTGTATTATTTGATTCCATCCACTCTTTCCATTGATTAATCTGACCTAAGCCAGAATTAGCCGATGCTGATAATTTATAACCATCAGTTAAAACAAATGTTGACGCCGGTGATTCGAATTCAACAAGGATTAAGTTGTATCCATCAGAGTTTCTACCACATAAAACATAATCTGCTTGCATGCTACTTCCTAACTTCATTTCTGGAAAGAGATAAGTCTCTTTGTGACCAAAATTATACTCTTTAAATATTGAAGCCGGGATAAACCACTTTCTATTTTTCTTAATGTAGTCTTGAATATCATGCTCATTTTTCGCAGAATTAATGACCTTCCTTAGTGCACTTACTTCTAAATCTACAGATGTTTTATCTCTATGATAATGCCATACAACATTATTGGGAAATTTAGAATTGAAGTTATAAATAAACTTCCTCGTCTCATCATCAAACTTTTCAATTGGATCGGAAGCTTTGGAAAAATCAATTTGTCCCTGACTCCAGAATTCATTATATTCTTTAATAGCTGCTGCGTATTTTCCTGTTGGTTTAGTATAATCAACTTCATATAAGTTCATATAATTCCTCCATATATTGATTTTATCAATTATATCTTTATTTGCTTTGGTGAACTTGTCCCATAACGTCTTATTCACAAACTTCGAAAATGACGATATATGCAGGGAATTCGCGAAACTTTCGAGCTTTCCTGCTTGGTAGTTAGCCTGCCGCGTTTGAACCCCCACTAGAAATTCGTGTACACATACAACGGCGCTACTGGACGTATCCGGCTGCCTGATTCGTCCTGCATCGCTTTTCGGGAAGCATACTTCGTCCGTATCGTCTTGAAGCTGAACCCCAATCCCGTATACAGCTTATGAATCTGATCGTTCTCGCTGTGTAGCACCATCGCTTTGCCTTTGATACATGCCAGTCGACGAGCAAGGTCACGATGATCCTTGAGAGAGAAGCCGTCTTCGTAATAATCTGTTCCGTCATAGTACGGCGGGTCAGCCAGAATGAGCGCCTCGGGATTGTCGCTGTACGCTTTGATCACCTTGCGGAAGTCTCGGTTCAACAGTTCGACAGATTGGAGTCGCTTGGATACCGCATAGAAGCGTTCGCACTCTTTGTAGTAAAACTTGCCGAAGTTTCGCCCGTCAGATGTGTTGGTTCGAAACCCCGTACTGCTCTTTGAAGAAGCGAGGAACCCCGCACGGCTCAGATAATAAAACCTTGCCGCCCGCTGTACCGGATTATCGGGGATAGGAGAGGACAGCATATCCTTGTATACCACTTCCGAATAGGGCAGCTTGGTGCAGGCTTGATAGAGCGCCAGCGGATCGGTTTGAATGACGTTGAAGAAGTTGACCACATCTTCATGAATATCGTTGTAGACTTCCTTCTTCACGGGAGCCTTCTGGAGCAAAATACTCGCTGTGTTGCCGAACGGCTCTACATAGACGCTATGTTCCGGCATGAACTCAATGATGCGTCTAGCCAATTTGTTCTTGCCGCCAATGGATGTGATGACTGATCGGTTATCCTGCTGCGCGGCAAAGTTGCTATCCAGCTTCTCATCGACCAGCTTGCTGAACACTTCGGTGATACTGTCGGTTCCGTATAGCTTCATCAGCGTTTCCAACTTGCTTGTCCCCATCCAGAAGGATAGCTTTTGTCGTTGTTCCTTTACTTTCTTCATAGCCACCTCATAGTTTGTTTCATTAACAATAACTGCATGGAAGCTCGCTACCCCGCACAGGGCAACTGCCAGACGATACAATTTGTTCCGAATCGGGGGCGATTTTTGCACTCGAAAATACCCGTTGGGGAAGGCTGTTTTCATAGGAAAATACGGCTTCTGAATCGGCAGTTTGTAGCCAACTCCATAAAAAAATGAGGCGTTTGCATGTTTTTGCCCTGTAAACAGCGACCGATGTGTATCAAGGTCATTTACGATCCTATTGGGTTCGATTAGCTCGTATTTTCTGACTTCGGCTCAAGAGCACCAAATTCCGCACATCAATATATACACCAAAATGCCGTCGAAACCTTGGTACTCCTAACTCTATACCTTCTCTGATTGATAAAATTGTATGACAGAAAACGCGAAAATTCAACACCTGATATATACCGAACAGCTTAGGGTGAAGGGAGGGAAGATCGCGGTTCCATCGGAACTGCGACTGAACAACTGCGGCTCGAAAACCGTGAAAACCCTTATGCTTCTAGGCTTCCTGATTGTCGGTCAACTTCCGGCGCGATGTGCCTGCTGATGCGTTACTTTATACTTTCATGCGCTCCTGCTAGTAAGTACAACCTCAGTCATGAAGTACAGAGTTGGATTTATTTGAACTGCCCTGTCTTATTTAGCCGATCTAAAGGGAATGGGGCAAGATCGCCTTTTTATAGGAATACCTATTTATTTTTATTAGCGCCGAGGAGAACCGAGACAAACCGCGATCTTTCGCTATTTTTAGCAGATAACAAATTCCACTTCCCGACCGATTTGATCCACTTTCCGAGCGAAAATCAAAAGCGGCTCTCCAGAGAGAACCGCCCGCCCACCTTATTTTATTGCAACCCCGTCAGAATTACGTTATAGAAGGCGCTCTCGCTACCGTCAAACTTCAATTTGAGGATTTCGACCCCCGCCAGATTAACGGATACAGGCAAGATCTCATCCGTAGTCTTGGCGCTGACTTCCTTGATCAGCGTTTCCTCGCCCTTTTTGTTCACATTGTAAAACTGTACCGTGGCTTCGCCTTTCGCGCCGATCTCCGTATACGGAACGGCAAACAGTGCATCCAACTGGCTGTACTTCGAGTTGAGCAGGTACGTGTAGTAAGCGCCGCTGCCCGTATAACTATAGACAGCATGCCCGGAGTCCCAAAAGTTCGGTGGTGTCATGCCAGCGTATTGACGGTATCCCGAAGCTAGCCGATTAAACGGAGCAATTTTCTTATCTAACAGGTTAAAGACAAGATCGGTATCGCCTGCCTTTAGAACGGTACCTTGCCTTTCATAAGGCTCAATATCCGTAATGTCGGTTTGAGCCGCCGTTGGCACTTGTCCGATGTAAATGGAAGACTTATCGCTTTCCCATTTGACAGACTTCTGATTATTCGTAAGCGCATTGGACAAGGCACGGAGCGGCAGATAGGTAGTTCCATCATAGATAAACGGTTCAACGACCTTCCCGCTGTCATCGGTCGGAATGACCATCTTTCCATCGACGAACAGCTTAATTCCGCCCTGCACCACATTGATCGTGGTCAACTTTCCTGAAGCAAAGGCGGTTCCGACTAGCGACCCCAACAATGTAACCGTAATCGCGCCCATTGCAAATCCTTTCATTTTGTCCCGATTCCATTTCAGCATCGTTTCACGACTCCTCTTTCATTTTGAATAATTGCTATGATGAAAAACCTGATAGGCTGTTGCCCCAACCACTGAACCGCCATTAGAGAAAGCGGTGTTCCTCATTTTGCCCTACGAAAAATAGTATCCCCGATTTTCAATACATTGGTCTCGCCCTCATCCGGGATGATCAATTTCTCGGAACTTTCATCGGTTTGGAATACAAAGGGGCTATCCGGCGATACGGTTGCTGTCCATGTCGTTTTTGTCTGAATTCCCGATAATATTCGATAGGTTTGAGCTTTAGAATCCATGTGAATCGAGATCTTACCACCGAGATCGACTTCTGAAATACGAAGGGAAATGGTTTCATAGTACCCGTCTTTCGTGGTGAACTTATACTGCCAGTCCCCAGCGATATGATAGACCCGACGCCAATCATCCATTTTCGATTCTTCCGTTTGATCCCACTTACCCGTTGCTTTATTGAACGTGTAAGCATACTTGACCGTACCGCTTTCCTCTATCATGGAATTCTTCGATTCTTTGCGAAGCAAAATCATATCTGTGCCCTTTTCCAGATCAGTTTTATGCTCGACGAGCTTCGTCCGCCAAAATCTCGCTTTCGGTGCGCCCTCAACATAATCTCTTCCTGCGGGATTCGTCAGAACCATAGCGTTGACCCCTTCTTTTGGCGAAACCGCTACATCCTGAATCTTTGCCAGCCCCTTTAGTTGCCATTGCTTGTCCTCATAAGCGAATTCTGCTTGATGAATCGACTCCACATGCAGGGCGGGTTCATCCAAAGGATCATCAAGGGAGCGAAGCGCGGTCTTTTCATCGAGCAACACACGGAATTCTATAATGTCCGTCTTGCCATCTGTTTTTTTACGGTTTTTTATTTCTTGAACGGTAACCGTTGAATCGGCACGCTTAGGATTAAAATGCTGCTCAATTTGAGCCTTTACACTCTGTTCATCAAGAGGCTTAGGAGATAGTAGCGAGCATCCCCCAAGAACGATTTGACTGAAAACAAGACACGCCGTTACTGCCCCTCTTGCACCTCTCTTCACTTTGACCTTGTCCCATTTCACCATACACCCACGACCTTAAAATGTAATTATTTTACTTTTTGTTGAATACTTTATCTGTTGTGGTTAGTATAGCAGATTGATAATAGACTTAAAAGGAGTAATTTTCCTTGAGCGAACAGCCTATTATCATTAAACAAATTATCGGGAAAACCGTGAAAGCTATACGTCTCAAGCAAGGCTTAAGCCAAGAGGACTTGGCGCATGAATGCGATGTAGATCGATCCTATATTTCGATGATCGAGGTTGGCAGAAATGAACCTTCTGTTACGAAAATATTCGACCTCTGTAGAGGGCTAAAAATCAAGCCGTCCGACTTTTTCAAGTTGGTAGAGGGCGAATACGAGAAAGCCCGGAAGAACGACTGAGAACGCAAATAAGAGCGGGACAGAAGGCTTTGAAGCCGCTGTCCTGCTCTTATCGTTTTATGACATATAGAAAGTTCGCGCTATCTGCATCCCGTCTCGAAGTCCGGCTCGATACATCCATTCCTTTTCAATCGCATAACGGTAATTCAGTTTCTCTTCCCACTCCAAAATAAGCTTGAACTGCGTAGAAGTCAGTTCTTGCTTTAGTCGTTGCTCAATTTCGCTCTGCTGCTGACGCAACGACATAACATCATCAAGCTGACTGGCAATTCTGGCTAACTCATTAAAGCGCCCGTCCAGCGCGGGCTTCATCCAATCCGGTAAAGGCTGCCGCGGCAACAAAATCCCCTCCCTTGAAAAATTGTTGTTGATGTTACCTTGGGATGGGAGGGTTGGCAAGAGATATTTTATATGACACAATTAGGACGATTTCTTTATCTCCATCCTGCTTATTTCAATGCTTCTATTATCAAAATCATATGTTTCTATAGGTTTTCTAAATTTCATGTTATTAATTTCTTGATGCTCTTTAATTTGATTATTAAGATATTGAAGCTCAACCTCCTCTATGGCTTTATTTTCAGGTAATTCACTCAATTCCTCTAATTCTTTTATCATGTGTTCTATTTCTAAATTAGTTTTATGTTCTTCTACTCTAAGAGCCTCTAGTCCGTCTTCAATTTCATTTTTCAATTTGATACTCTTTAATAGAGGAATTAATGGTAGCACGATGCTAACTCCAATATAAAAACAAATTAGATAAGGACTGTTGTGCGAAATTTGCTTTATATCTAAAAATTTACTATCTCTCTTAGAGGTATTTATAAAACTGTCACACAAAATTTGTATCTTTCTCTCTTCGTCGTAGTAAATTGCTACTACAGGTCGTTTTAGATCATGCAATTTGTTGAAGAAAGCTGAGAAATATTTTTTCTCCAAGTGATTATATTTCTCATTATGTTCAAAAGAATCCAATATATTTTCTTTAATCTCCTCTATGACTAACTCTATATTGACTTGATCCTTCTGAAACTCTTCATAATTTCGAAGATGTCTTTGTAGTGAATTATTCATGCTATTCTGTAATTGATTAATATTGAAATCCTTCTCTTTTGAAGAACCTGCTATCTCTAAAGCAAAATTATTAATCTCTGAAAGTTTCTCTGTAATGGATTTATTATTTCGTACATCATTGTACAAATGAATCAAAATGTCTTTGTTGATTCTATTCAAATTATATCTACCTAAAATTTCATTAACTTTTCTGAAATATCCGAAAACAATATTGAATTTAATGAGCAACTCATTCGGAAATAAACTTATTGTATTGCCCAAGTGGTAGTAATCTTTGACACCATTAACATCCTCTAAATCAATGACATCTAGATCAGAATAAGTATTGTAAAGACTAAATGAACTATCAAAAATGAAAATATTCTCTGGCGAAATACCTTCCTTTAATGCAAGACTAATCGTGTTAAGAATTTCATTCTTATAATAATGACTCGAAATTGTTGACACAAAATTAGAAATCTGCCAAGGGCTCAATAAATCATCTTTGTCTCTTATCATTTTTACTTGAAGTTGTATATCAAAAGTCTTGTTTTCATTTTCTTTAAACATCATTATAAAATTACCCCTTATTTTTTTTGTTCTCTAAAACATTTTTGATCTGAGCCAACAAGTCTTGTTTACCCTCTAATTTTGCCTGTTTCAATAATAGTCTAAATTTTTCTTTATAAATATCTCCAAGATACATAGTAATGAACGAAAAGCCTAGTGCAGATAGTAAAAATACGCTATCTGGAATTTTCCCCTTAAATGATAATATAGATTTATTGCTTTCCAATGTAGGAAGAATAACAATTACAATCAGAGCAATTCCATAACTGAGTATTTTAAATACTTTTGTTAAAGAAATCTTTTTCTTGTCGTCAATGGGGGAATCAAAGACCCCAGAAAGACTCATTAGAAAGGCACTTATCGATAACCCAAAAACCTGTATTGAACTTAAGGGTACATTCCCATAGAGAGCGATACATGATGCAATAAGAAAACCAAATCCAAAAAATAACTTCTCCAAGAAATAACCACCCCCTATCAATTACCTTTATGCATGACTTAATAAATATCTATTAGTTACTATAGTGCTTAAGTTTAAGGGAGTATATCCTTTCAAAAACAAAAACTCAAGCAAATTTATTAGCCTGAGTTTTAACAGAAACTGTATCAAAAAGCCGCCATTTATTTTCTCGTTAAAAATTTTAATGTATAAACACATGAGAAAACTCCTGATTATGAAACAATGCCCCAGTCTCTTTGAATGTGCCACTTAGGAGTCCAAGATACTAAGTCTAAAGGATTAAAATATTCTTCGGTTAAATTAACCTCCTTTAGTTGGCTTGGTAATATACTTAAAACATGACTTCCTGAGTCACTTGTGTAATCATACATATGGTACCGGGGAGACTTGTCTTTATATCTGTTACTTGGTCCGTAATCAAAAGGGGCACATATACGTTTTAACGTATGCCCATCTTCATTGGAGAAAAAAGTTATAAGTATTTTTCTTCTTTCGTGAATAGCCTTAAGAAAAATATCGTGCATATCCGACCCTCCATATTGGTTGAATTTTCCTGATATATAAATCTATTTTATCACAAAAATCATTATATGGTAGTCGTAGAGTTCTACTTTGAACGAATGATTTGGTCTACAGAAAAGAAGACCAAATCACCTCTAAATCACTATTTCTCAACAACAGAAGACTACGTGCCCGCCTGTCATTCTACAATCTATTAGCGAACCTGCCACATCTCATTTTCGAACCATCAATATGACCGACTCCACATGGCTCGTCCACGGAAACATGTCGACCGGCTGTACCCATTCGAGGCGGTAGCCACTGGCGAACAGCTCCTTACAATCTTTGGCCAGCGTGGACGGGTTGCAGGAGACGTAGACGATGCGCTTCGGCTTGGCGACCGCCATCGCTTGCAGCAGCGGGCGCTCGCAGCCGGTGCGCGGCGGGTCGACGACGACGACGTCGGGACGAATGCCCCGTTCCACCCATTCCGGCAGCAACTGCTCGGCACGCCCCTCGAAAAACCGTACGTTCTCGATCCCGCTCACGACCGCATTCTCGCGCGCATCCTTGACCGCCTCCGCAATCACTTCGATGCCCCGCACTTCCTTCGCATCCGGCGCGAGCCACATGCCGATCGTTCCCGTTCCGCAGTACGCGTCGACGACAAGCTCCGAGCCGGTAAGCTGCGCCGCTTCCTTCACCGCATCGTACAGCTTGACCGTCTGCTCGGGATTCAACTGGAAGAATGCCCGCGGCGACAACGCGAACCGCACGCTGCCAAGCGTCTCGCTCAGCCGTTCGCCGCCCCACAGAATAACCGTCTTCTCGCCGAAAATAAGCGGAGATTTCCCATTGTTAATATTATGGGCGATCGTCTTCACGACCGGAATTGTCTCCCGAATGCGCGCCACCAATCGCTTCGCGTCCGGCAGGCGATCCGTTGCCGTAATAAGCGTAAGCTGCACGTCGCCCGACGCCTGCCCCACCCGTGCCACAATCGTCCGGACGGCGCCTTCGCGCGTCCGCTCGTTATAGATCGGAATGTCCAGCTCCTTCAGAACCGTTGTCGTCTGCTCGATTACACGATTGACGGCCGGATGCTGCACGGCGCAGCCGCTAATATCGACCAGCCGATGCGATCCCGTTGCATACAAGCCGGTTATAATCTTTTCGCCGGACCGCTCCGTCTGCAACTGGGCCTTGTTGCGATACCCCCAAGGATCGTCCATCCCGATCATCGGCCGCATCGGAAGCTCTTGCATGCCCGCATAACGCTGGAACGATTCGCGCACGATCTCTTCCTTCGCTTTCAATTGCGCCTCGTATTTCATATGTTGCAACTGACAGCCGCCGCAGTCGTCATAGACGGCGCATGGCGGCGGCTGCCGATCCGGCGAGCGCTTCTCGATCTCGATTAATTCCGCCGTCAGATAGCCCGGATCCGCCTTGACTATCTTCGCTTTGACTACTTCATCCGGCAGCGCGCCAACGATAAATACCGCTTTGCGGCGGTAATATCCGACGCCCTCCCCGTTAATGCCGAGCCGCTTGATCGTGACGACGATCCGATCGCCGACGCGCACGTCGTCCGCTGTCGCCGACGCAGCCTTCGCGCCAACGTAACGGTTTCGGCTATCCGCCGAGCCGCCCGAACGGCGTTGCCCGCTCTCCTTGCTCGCCCCGCTGCTAGCTGGCTGACGACTCGGGCGCTGTCCGCCTTGCCCGCTCGCCGCTTCAACGCCCGATCGGTTCCCGCGCCGCTCTGATGGTTGGTTTGCTTTTGCCATGCTGTTACCCGCTCCGTTTCCGTATATCCGCTGTCGAATCTTTTCTTTCACTATACCATAGCGACTCTTATTTCCCAACGACAGAACGGCATGAGCATTGAACAATATACAGCAGGACGACCCGTGTTCGGCTCGTCCTGCTGCATCCCGCTAGCAATCTTCTCTACCACTAGAATCCGAATAAACTCCTCCCGCTTCTCGATAATGAGTACATCCATAACCCCACTCAAGTACAGCTATTCCGCTCCGCAAGCGCTCTTCGTTAAATGCTGCGAGATCCTCCATATCAAACAGAACCGATTACAAAAACATGCGCAATTCAAAATACTCGGTTAAAATGATGTAGATTGAATTCGCCGCCGCTGTTAATAGCCTGCAATGCTTAATTAATGAAGGGCCAAGCAGGCTTCTCTTCCGCGTTGCTTCAAGATGCGCATTCGGTCATGAACCGCACCGGCAAGCATACTGTAGCCAGTAGAAGCGTAATTGCGCCTAGACGATGAAGGAGGCTTGTCCGATGACAATGTACGACCATACGCCGCACGAGCATGACGATAACGCGAATCGCCGACCGCCGTATACGATTCAGGTCGGGGGCGAGGGGCAAGTAACAGCCCCGCCGGACCGGGCGGTTATAACGCTGGGCGTCATAACCGAAGGCATGCAGCTACGCGCCGCGCAAGCCGACAACGCGGCCGTGACGACGCAAGTGATCCAATCGATTCGTCAGCTCAACATTCCGTCCGAGCAGATTCAGACCGTCGATTACAGGATTGACACGGAATACGATTATATCGACGGGAAACAGCTTTTTCGCGGCTATAAAGTGTCTCATCTGCTGCAAATTACGACCGACAACATCGGTCAAGCGGGCGCTATCGTCGACACCGCGGTCGAGAGCGGCGCCAACAACGTCGCAGGCATTCGATACACGATTACAAACCGCGACCTGTACGAGAAGCAAGCGCTGGCGCTGGCCGTGCGCAACGCGGTCGGCAAAGCGGCCGCTATCGCGCACGCGATGGGCGTTGCGATCGACCCGGTGCCGATTCAGGTGCAGGAGCTGACGGGCGAGAGTCAAGCGCCGTTCGCCTCCCCGGCTATGCTAAAGTCAAGCGCCGCTACGCCTCTTTCGCCGGGCTCCTTGACGATTGCCGCTTCCTTGCTCGTCTGGTTCAACCGTTACTGACGGTCCGCATATAGTCGGCATAAGCTTCTTGAAGTCCGGCTGCCAGAGAAACCTGCGGCTCCCACAGAAGCTCCTTCCTCGCTTTGCCGTTGTCCAGACAGCTATGCTCCGTATCTCCTGCGCGGGGCGGCAAATACAGCAGCGGCACTTCGGCGGGATGGAACGCAAGCAGTTGCCGGGCAAGGGCATTGATCGACGTACCGACACCCGTACTGACATGATAGATCGTATTGCCGCCTTTGCGCATCGCGGCCAGCAGCGCCTCGACGACATCGCGGACGTTCACGAAATCGCGCGTCTGATTGCCGTCGCCATGAATCGGAAGCGGCCGCCCGTCCCGAAGGCAAGCCATCAGCAGCGGAATGACGTTCCCTTCTCCTTGAGGCATTTGGCGCGGACCGTACACGTTGGAGAAGCGAAGAATCGTATAAGCGAGTCCGTACAGACGGGAGAACAGACGGACGTACTGCTCGGACGCCCGTTTGGACTGCGCGTAGAACGATACAGGCTCGACCGGGTCCGACTCCGTCAGCCTTTCCCGGGCGGTCGCGCCATATATCGAAGCGGTCGAGGCCATAACAAATTTGGACACGCGCGCCTGAACGGCCGCATGAAGCATTTGAACCGTACCGAGCACGTTGACTTTCGTATCCTCCGCCGGATCGGCCATCGACCGGGCGACGTTCGCTTGCCCCGCTAGATGAAACAGGACATCCGGCTTTTCCCGCAGTACGATGGAGCGCGCCTTGTCCGAGGCGACGTCCGCAAGGTGCAGCACGGCGCCGCTTGGCACATTGCGAATATGACCCGTGCTCAAATTGTCAATGACATGAACGTCCACCCCGTTCTCCAGCAGCTTATACGCGAGATGCGAACCGATGAATCCGGCTCCCCCGGTAACGATAGCCTTCATGCGGTTGTCCCCTTCCGGCAAGCTTCGAGCATCCTTTTCCCGCTAGTATATGGCTGCTAGAGACGAATTGGCTCCGTCATTGTCCACGGCGTTCTATATTTTCCTCGAGCATTTGCGCGGAATCGAGTGGTCACCGACGACGAAGGCCCATTCTTAGTCCGGGATGCAGGTGCGCAAGGTTAAAAGGCCGTTCCTCCGCAAGCCGTACGGCAAGCGGAAGATCAGCCTTTTGGCACAGCTCGCTTATAGCGAGCCTACAGGCGATAAAACTCGTTCGCGCTTCCCGGACTTGCCTGCCGCTCGTCCTTGCGCATGCCGTCGCTCTTCTTGTTCAACGACGCGTCGATCAGCCACTCCGTAAAGCCGGCAACCGGCATCGACCGCTGCTCCTCCAGCGAATAAAATCCGGCCGCATCCACCTCGACGCCGTCCGGCACCGGCTCCCCTTCGATATATTCCATCTCGAACGCAATATAGACGTTATGTACGCCGCGCGGCTGATCTCTTAGCGCCACGATTCCGACGACGCGCGACTGTACCCCGGTCTCCTCGACTACCTCGCGGACGACCGTCTCGCCGATCGGCTCCAGTTGCTCGATATATCCGCCCGGGATCGTCCAGTTGCCTTTGCCCGGTTCTTGCGCTCTTCGTACGAGCAAAATTTTCCCGTCCCGCCGAACAAGCGCCCCGACGCCGATGCTGTAATTGCCCCAATGAATCGCGCCGCAAGCTTCCGACATGCAGGCTCTCCGCTCAACGCCGTCGATGGTCCGGCTTTCCATTGAGGCTCCGCATGATACGCAATAGTTGATCGACATCGTTCCGTCACCTTTCTCTTCTTCGCTTATTTCAATAGTCTGTGCCTTCTATTGTTCTATCATAGCTTGTCTGCGAATCCAGTTCCACTCTTCCACCATAACGCGCTTCGGAACGCACCAAGAGTCCTCTATGCCCATTCAGGCGTAGAGGACTTGGGCTATCGATGCGATCTCGACAGACTGAGATCGCATAAGCGCTCTCAAAAGGAGCGCTTATTTCATCCGGAGCCTCGCACAACGTTGAATAAGTGCTCCTCAAAGTCGCTTAATTGCTCACAATGTGCTGGAAGTAACGTTTTCTTAAGGTTTACGAGTCCGTGCAGGACACTTAATCCGGAGCCGAACCGTCAGCCAGGAAATAAGCGTCTGTGTAGAACACTTATTACACGCGGGGCATGCGACCAACCGACAAAACCCATCTGTCCTGCAACAAGGCACCGGGTATCACGATGCTCCTCCTACGAAATAAGCGCTCGTGAAGAACGCTTATTTTACTCGAAACCTCGCTCGCAGTAGAATAAGTGTTCCTCAAGTCGGCTTAATTGCTCACAATGTGCTGAAAGTAACGTTTTCTTAAGGTTTCGGGCCCACCCGGGTCACTTAATCCCGGACCAAAACACCAGCCTGTCCAACAAGTGTCCATACCCAACACTTATTCCGCGCGGGCATACGGTCAGTCGGCCCAACCCCCAAACGACAGAGAAACCCGGAGTCTTGAAACAAGACACGGGTTTCTCGATACTCCGAGTCCTCGATACCGGTTAAAGCACAGAGGACTTTATCTTTCAACCGCTTATGTCCGCGATACGGACAGCAGATCCATAAAGAAGTTGACCGGCATATATTCGAGCGCCACAAGGTCCCCGCATGCCCGGATAATCGCATCGGCCTGCGCATCCGGATAGCGGCTTCGCACGTTCGTCTCGAATTTGCGCTGCAAGAGCGGTATCCCTTCCTCGCGCCTTCTGCGATGGCCGAGCGGATATTCAACCTCCACCCGCTGGGTCGACGTCCCGTCGGCGAACCGGATTTGAACCGCGTTGGCAATCGATCTTTTGTTCTCGTCCAAGTAGTCGCGCGAGTAGCGACCGTCTTCGACCGTCGTCATTTTGCCGCGCAGCAGATCGATTCGCGGATCGGCCGCCTCCGCGTCCTCGTAATGATCGGCGTTTAAGCCGCCGCGAATGAGCGCGACCGCGACCATATACTGCAAGCAATGATCGCGGTCGGCCGGATTGTGGAGCGGGCCGCGTTTGTCGATAATGCGAAGCGCCGATTCGTGCGTCGTCAGCTCAATCGTGTCGATGTCGGCCAACCGGTCCTTCACAAGCGGATGCAGCTTGACGGCGCATTCGACCGCGGTCTGACCGTGGAACTCGGCCGGATACGAGATTTTGAACAAAATGTTCTCCATCACATAGCTGCCAAGCTCCCGGCTAAGAGAGACGGTCCGACCCTTGAACAATACGTCCTGAAATCCCCATGTCTGCGCCGATAAGGCGGAAGGATACCCCATCTCCCCTTGCAGCGTCATTAGCGCGAGCCGGACGGCTCGGCTTGTCGCATCGCCCGCGGCCCACGACTTGCGCGTTCCCGTATTAGGCGCATGCCGGTAAATCCGCAGCGAATGTCCGTCCAGCCAAGCGTTCGACAGCGCCGCGACGATATCCGCCTTCGTACCGCCGAGCAGTCTCGTGACAACGGCGGTCGAAGCGATTTTGACGAGAATGACATGGTCCAGACCGACCCGGTTAAAGCTGTGGTCGAGCGCCAGCACGCCTTGAATTTCATGGGCCTGAATCATCGCCGTCAGCACGTCGCGCATGAGCAGCGGCTGCCCGCCGTCCGCCGTTCGCGTCCTGCTTACATAATCGGCGACTGCCAATATGCCGCCCAGATTATCGGACGGATGCCCCCATTCCGCCGCCAGCCACGTATCGTTATAATCCAGCCAACGAATCATGCATCCGATATTGAAAGCGGCCGCGACGGGATCAAGCTCGTAAGCGGTACCCGGTACGCGCGCGCCGTTCGGCACGACCGTACCGGGCACGATCGGCCCGAGCAGCTTCGTGCAGGCCGGATATTGGAGCGCCAGCAAGCCGCAACCGAGCGTATCCATCAGACAGTACCGGGCGGTCTCGTACGCTTCCCGGCTGTCGATCCGCCGCCGATCCGCATACTCCGCAAGCTCCGTCAGCAGCCGATCCGGCTCCGGACGATCGGCGTTAACGAACGACGACATGCGCGCACCCCCTTGTCATTCGGCCAGCCATGCTTGTTTTACGGAATCGGCGATCGCTCACATTCGTTCCTTTACCGATATCCAGGGCTGCCGCTCGCGTCCGACATACTCGGCATTCGGCCGAATAAGCCGGTTGCAGCTTCGCTGCTCGACGATGTGGGCCGTCCAGCCGCTGAGCCGCGAGATGACGAACAGCGGCGTAAACAAGCTGTTCGGAATGCCGAGCAGACGGTAAACCGACGCGCTGTAGAAGTCCAGATTCGGGAACAGCTTTTTCTTCCGCTGCATCACGTATTCGATCCGCTCCGAGATATCGTACAGCTTCCAATCGTCCGCCAGCTCGGACAGGATGCGCGACTGCTCCTTAATCAGGTCGGATCGCGGATCGGAAGCGGTATAGACGCGATGGCCGAAGCCCATAATGAGACGCTTTTGGAGCAGCATCTGTTGAATGCCCGCTTCCGCTTCCTCCGGGCTTGAGAACGCCTCGATCAGTTCCATCGCCGCCTCGTTCGCCCCGCCGTGCAGGTTGCCGCGAAGCGTTCCGACACCCGTCGTTGCCGCCGAATAGAAATCGGACTGCGTCGATGCCGTAATGCGCGCCGCGAACGTCGACGCGTTGAACTCATGCTCCGCGTACAGCGTCAGCGACGTATCAAGCGCATGCGCATGCTGCTTGCCCGGCTTGCGTCCATGAAGCAATTGCAGAAAATGCTCCGAGACGGTTCCTTCCAGCTCCGTTGCAATTCGAATTTTATTGAGATGATAATGCCGCCAATACAGGACGATCGAGGCGCTGCAAGCGAGGAGCCGCTCCGCGATGTCGACCGCGCCGTACCCGTAGCTTTCCGGCTCCAGCGAGCCAAGCGCCGAAATGCCGGTGCGCAGCACATCCATCGGATGCGCGTCGGCGGGCAACTGCTCCAGAATCGTGCACAGCCCGGCCGGAAGTCCCCGCTTCCGCTCCAGACGGGACTGGAACTGGAGCAATTCGTCTTCATTGGGCAGCTCGCCGTGCAGCAGCAGGAACGCCGTCTCCTCGAAACTGCCGTAACGCGCCAAATCTTGAATCGCATAGCCGCGGTAGGACAGTTCCTTTCCTTTCTTGCCCACGGTCGAAATCGAAGTCTGACCGGCAACGATGTCGGCAAGACCGCCTTCTTTTTTGAGCGTCATCTAATTCTCGCCCCTTTCCTGTCCGAACAATCGGTCAAGCTTTCGCTCGTAATCGAAGTAGCCCAAATGATCGTACAGCTCGTTTCTCGTCTGCATCGTATTCACGACGGCTTGCTGCGTCCCCTGCTCCCGGATCGTCCGATATACCCGCAGGGCGGCCGCGCTCATCGCGCGGAACGCGGACAGCGGGTACAGCGCCAGCCCGACGCCGGCCTCGCGCAATTGCGCAGCCGTGAACAGCGGCGTACGGCCGAACTCGGTCAAATTCGCCAGCACCGGCACCTTCACCGCATCGGCGAAGGCGCGGTAATCCTCAAGCCGGGTAACCGCCTCGGGAAAAATCATATCCGCTCCAGCCTCGACAAAAGCGCATGCCCGCTCGATCGCCGACTCCAGCCCTTCGACCGCGATCGCGTCGGTACGCGCCATAATGACGAATTGCGGATCTTCCCTCGCGTCTACGGCGGCGCGAATCCGATCGGTCATTTCGGATGCGCTCACGATCGCTTTGTTCGGACGGTGCCCGCATCGCTTCGCCGACACCTGATCCTCGATGTGAATGCCGGCCGCGCCGGCTCGAGCAAGCTGCTTGATCGTCCGCGCGATCTGGAAAGCGCCGCCGAAGCCGGTATCGGCGTCGACGAGCACCGGCAGGCCGCATGCGTCCGTAATCCGCCTCGCCTCTTCGGCGCAGTCGTTCATTGTTGTGATGCCGAGATCCGGCAGTCCGAACGAGGCGTTCGCAATGCCTGCGCCGGAAATATATAACGCCCGAAACCCTGCGCTTTCCGCCAAAATAGCCGCGTACGCGTTAATGACGCCCGGAAGCTGCAGCGGCTGCTCCGCCGCAACCGCCTCGCGCAGCCTCTGGCCGGGAGACGACTTCATGCTGCCACCCCCTGTTCCGCTTCATGAGCGGTCTGCCTTGAACGAGCCATGCTACCTGAGCAAATGATTGCCGATGACGATTCGGTGAATCTCGTTCGTTCCTTCATAGATTTGCGTCACCTTCGCGTCCCGGAACAGCCGCTGCGCCGGATACGGCCGCGCGTAGCCCTCGCGGCCGAGCAAGCGAACGGCCGCGCCCGACGTATCGACGGCCGTATCGGAGGCGAACAGCTTCGCCACCGACGCTTCCTTCGTGCACGTCCTTCCGGCCTGACGCAAGTAAGCCGCGCGATAGACGAGCAGCCGTGCCGCTTCCACCCGAGCGGTCAATTCGGCAAGCTCCGCCAGCTCGGCCGTACGTCTGCCGCGTCCTCCGGCCGGCGCATGCTTGCTCCGGCTGCCCGCGCTTCCGCCCGGCCGGCTCAGCAAGCCGTTCTCCAGCAGGCGCAGCGCCGCCTCCGCGATGCCGAGCGCCTGAGCGGCGATGCCGATCCGACCACCGTCAAGCGCCCCCATCGCGATCGCGAAGCCTTCGCCTTCCGCGCCAAGCCGCCGCGTCTCCGGCACGACCACGCCGTCGAACGACAGCTCGCATGTGTTCGAGCCGTGGAGCCCCATTTTGCGCTCCTTGCGGCCGATTCGCAGTCCCGGCGCTCCTTGCTCGACGAGAAACGCCGTAATGCCGCGCGTGCCAAGCGACGGATCGGTCACCGCGAATGTCAAGTACATCTGTGCCGCGCCTGCGTTCGTAATAAACAGCTTCGTCCCGTTCAGTGCATAATGGCCGTCCCCGCGCGATGCCGTCGTCCGAATCGCGGCGGCATCGGAACCGGCCTGCGGCTCCGTCAAAGCGAACGCGCCCAGCCACTGGCCGGAAGCGAGCTTGCCGACCACTTGCCTCCGCTGCTCCTCCGTCCCGTGCTTCATAATCGGCAGCGTACCGACAGACGTATGGACGGATAGAATGACGCCGACGGCCGCACTTATGCGGGACAACTCCTCAATGGCCGCAATGTACGAAATAAAATCGCCGCCCGCTCCGCCCCACTCCGTCGGCACCGGTATGCCCATCCATCCGAGCTGCGCCATACGCGACACAAGCTCCGAAGGAAATGAGTTATCCCCTTCGGTCTCCATGCGCGGCACGGCGGCCGCAACCTCCGTCTCCGCAAAATGCCGCACCGCCCGCCGAAGCGCCTCTTGCTCGGCCGTCAACCGAAGCTCCATTGCCCTCCCTCCTTTCGGGTGAACAATGAGCCGCGCCGCTAACCATCCTCGTACCGGTAAAATCCGCGTCCGCTCTTCTTTCCGAGCCATCCGGCCTTCACATACTGGCGAAGTAGCGGACACGGGCGATACTTGCTGTCGCCGAAGCCGTCGTGCAGCGTTTCCATAATGGACAGACAGGTGTCGAGTCCGATCAAATCGGCAAGCGCCAGCGGACCCATCGGATGATTCATGCCGAGCCGCATAATGCCGTCGACCGTCTCCGGCGGCGCAACCCCTTCATACACGGCATAGATCGCTTCGTTAATCATCGGCATCAGCACGCGGTTCGAGACGAAGCCCGGATAGTCGCGCACCGCGAGCGGCGTTTTGCCAAGCGACCTCGCCAACGATTCGACCCGCTCGAACGTGTCATCCGACGTTGCCAAGCCGCGAATGATTTCGACCAGCGGCATAAGCGGAACCGGGTTCATGAAATGCATCCCGATCACGCTCTCCGGCCGCCGCGTACACGCGGCCAGCTCCGTTATGGAGAGAGAGGACGTATTCGTTGCCACAATTGCGCCTGCCGGGCACCGCTCATCCAGCGTTCGAAACAGCGCTTGCTTTACCGCCATCGCTTCCGGCGCGGCTTCAATGACGAAATCCGCCTGCCCGGCGGCTTCATCCAGCGAGGTTGAACAGGTAAGGCGAAGCAGGGCGGCCTGCCGCTCTTCGCTTGTTAACCGACCCTTGGCAGCCGACTTCGCCAAGCCGCTGCGGATTGCAGCCGCACCGCGCTCCACAGCCGCAGCATCAATGTCGCATATCGTAACCGAAAAGCCGCTTTGCAGCAGCGTCTGGGCAATACCGCCGCCCATCTGCCCCGCTCCGACCACCAGCATATGCCGTTCGTTCATGGCCCTCCCCCTCTGAAGGAGCGTTCTATCTATTAATAGGTGATCTGCTTTCACCCGCTGATTAACCGTTTACGCGGATCAGCATCGCATCGCCCTGTCCGCCGCCGCTGCATATAGCCGCCATTCCAAGTCCGCCGCCTCTTCGTCTTAGTTCTTGCGCAAGCGTCAGTACGATTCGCGCGCCGCTCGCGCCGATCGGATGGCCGAGCGCAATCGCTCCGCCGTTCACATTCACTTTGCTCTCCTCCCAGTTCAGCAGCTTGCCGCATGTGAGAATGACAGCGGCGAACGCTTCGTTCACTTCAAACAAAACGATATCGTCCAGCTTGACGCCGGTTTGCTGCATCAGCTTGCGAATTGCATATGCGGGCGCTTCTGCAAGCTGATGCGGCTCCATGCTGACGGATGCGTATCCGGCAATCGTCGCCCACGGCACATGCCCGGCGCTCTCCGCCGCCTCCTTCGACATCAGTGCAAGCGCCGCCGCGCCGTCGTTCACCCCGGGCGCATTGCCCGCCGTTATCGTTCCCATCCCGTCGCGGCCGACAATCGTGTGCAGCTTCGCCAGCTTCTCGATGCTAGTGTCGAGGCGCGGACCTTCATCGGCTGCGATCGTAACGGATTCCGATATCGGGTACGGTACAATTTCCTCCGCGTGCCTCCCGTGCAGCGCTGCGGCGACCGCGAGCGAATGGCTCCTCAGCGCCCATTCGTCCTGCTCTTGCCGGCTAATGCCGTACAATTGAGCGGTCCGATTGCCGTGCGCCGCCATCGGCACGCCGTCGAACGCGCACAGCAGCCCGTCATGCAGCATAAGGTCGGTCAACTCGGCATTGCCCATCCGGGCGCCCCATCGTGCGGACCGCGCGCCGAAGGGCGCGCTGCTCATGCTCTCCATCCCGCCGGCCACCACGATCGCGGCATCGCCGGCTCGAATGATGCCATCCGCTATCGCAACTGCGCGAAGGCCCGATGCGCATACTTTGTTCAGCGTATCCGACGGAACGCTCCACGGAATTCCGGCCTCCACCGCCGCTTGACGGGACGGGATTTGCCCTGCGCCCGCTTGAATGCCCATGCCCATCATCACATACTCGACTTGGCCGCCATCCACGCCGCTTGCTTGCAGCGCGCCTCGAATGGCGGCAGCCCCAAGCTGTGCCGCTTTCACTTCCTTGAACGCGCCGCCAAGCTTGCCGAATGCCGTCCGTGCTCCGCCGACAATGACCGTCTCGCCCATTCGTTCTCTCCTTTCTGCCGCTACAGCTTAGGCTGGGTCTTGGATTTGGATGAGGATGTGGGCTGCACAAGCAAGCGGTTTTCGTTCTCGATGCCGCCGATCGCAATCGCCGTCTCCAGACATTTGGCATCCCGCAGCAGCCGTTCCAGCTTAAACTCGCGCATATAGCCGTAGCCGCCCATAATCTGCACCGCTTCCAGCGCCGCGCGCGCTGCCGATTCGGCCGCATACGAACGCGCAAGCGCCGCTTCTCTCCCTCCTCCGCTGCCTTCGTCGAGCCGCCAAGCGGCCTGATATACCAGCCAGCGCGCCGCTTCCGCCGCGACGGACATATCGGCCAGCTTGAACAAAATACTTTGCTGCCGTCCGATCGGAGCGCCAAATTGTTTCCGCTCCTTGGCATACGCAGAAGCGGCATCCAACGCTCCTTGAGCGACGCCGACCGATTGCGCCGCCGCGCTCAGATTGCCGACGGCTGCAAGGGACTGCAGCATTTCGCGGGAGCGTCCGTCCCGGCCAAGTGTCTGATTGATCGGCACGCGGCACGATGCCAGCGAAAGCTCGCCTGCTGCGAACGAACGGAGACCAAGCTTGTTGATTCGTTGCCCGTGCGCCAGTCCCGGCGCATCGCGCTGTACCCATGCCGCATAAATTCTGCGCGACTGACGGGAAGGCGCGAACAGAAGGTAAGCATCCGCTTCTCCGGCATTAACAACGAAGGGATGCGTTCCTTGCAAGCCAATGCCTTCATCGTCCTCGTCGACAGCGTACAGCGATCGGTCGTTCGGAGCGGAGCCCGTTCCCCGCTCCCTTTGCAGCAAGCCCGCCCCGGCCAAGCAAGCTCCGGAAGCATACGGCCTAAGCCACTGCTCCCGCATCGGCTCGCTGCCGTACCGATACAATGGCCACACGGCAAAAGCGGTGTGCGCCGCCAAAGCGGAAGCTGTCGATGCGCATACTCTCGCCAGTTCCTCCAGGACAATCACGTAAGCCAGCCAGCCGCCGCCGGACCCGCCGTAACGCTCCGGAATCGGAATGCCGGTCAGTCCAAGCGTTGCCAGCTTCGCGAACAACGGACGATCGAACCGCTCCTCTTCGTCTCTTCCCGCTGCGCCGGGCGCCGCTTCGGCCTCGGCGAACTCCCGAACGACCGACCGCAGCATTTCCAGCTCCTCCGGCAGTTCGAAACGCATGCTGCTCCCTCCCCGACCGAGGCTTCGCGACAGAACCTATCCTTGCTCGCTCGGACAAGGTTCGACGGTATCCGCAGATATCCATGTATATGAGCCGGAAGACGTCCTAAATCACTACTTTCGTTTACGGTACGAGGGTGAAGGTGAATCGCCCGCCTCCGTTGGACGCTCTTGCATCACTTTTCGTGTCACTACAAGCCGCTCGTTCCTCCATCCCCTGCTCTTACATCACTTTTCGTGTCACTCCAGCCGCCCGCAACCGTCATCGCACAAAAAAAACACCCCCGAAATTTACATTCAGGGGTGTTCCTTGTCCGCTGCAAAGCGCGCTATACGACGGCGAAGCCGACGCCTTCCTGACTCGCATCGAACTGCAAAACCAAATCTTTGTTGTCCAAATACCAGAGCTGATCTTCCAGCATATAAAATTCGATCCCCTCGCTTACGTGACGAAGACGCGGAGCGCTCGAGGTTTCCTTCGTAATGCCGAGCGACATGCCGGGCTGTACGCTGCCGCAGCCGCCTAACCGGACAAAAATATGCAGTTGGTCGCCGGGCTGCAAGGCCATTTCATCAATATACCAACGCGCAACGACAGCATCTACCTTAATCTTCATCGCTCTTCTCCCCCATGCCGAGTAATGATGCCTCCTGTAACTGCGGCGAATCGACTTTCGCCGTTCCTATCCGCCACCGTTCCTTCATCGTATCGTGCCGAGCCGATTATCGCAATACCGCAATTACTGTAATGATCCCGTTCCGCATACAATTCAATAACGGATCAATAAGAAAGGAATGTGATCAAAGCATATGAATTCGCATAGACAGCAACCTAGCGCATCCCCTTTTCCGGCTTCTCCGGGCAAAATTCAGCCTTTAACGTTCGTGCTTATACACGGCTCCTGGACCGACGCAAGCTTCTGGGACGGCATCGCAGCCGAGCTGCGCGCAATGGGCCACAACGTCCATGTTCTCAAATATCCCGGCCACGACGGCGATCCGAACACGAACGTCCAGCACGCGATGCTGAGCCGTTCCGTCGCCGACTATATCGTGTCGCACGGCTTGCGTGATGTCGTGCTTGTCGGTCACAGCTTCGGAGGAACGATTGTGCAGAAAACGGCGGAGCTCGTCCCCGACCGGCTGAAACGGATGGTGTTCATGGACGCCTTCGTCCTCAAGGACGGAGAAAGTCTGATCGAAGAGGTTCCGCCGCAAGCCCAAGCGTTATTCGATCAGCTTCGCGCGAGCTCCGGCAACAATACGATTATGCTGCCGTTCCCGTTATTTCGGGAAACGTTCGCCAATTTGGCGACTCTGGAGCAAGCGCGCTGGTTGTACGACCGGATTCAACCGGAGCCCGCCGGACCGCTGTACGAGAAGCTGGACTTGAAAGCCTTCTACAAGCTGACGACGCCTAGAAGCTATCTCTATCTGACCGAGGACAACGTCTTGCCGCAAGGACAGCCCGGCTACGGCTGGCATCCGCATATGTCGAGCCGTCTTGGCTTATTCCGCCTGCTGAAATCGCCCGGCGATCATATGAGCACCGCACGCACGCATCCGCGTTGGATCGCGTGGCGGCTGTACGAGGCCGGACGCGACTAGGACCCATCGCAAAAGCTGCCGCAACCGTCCTCCCCCGGACGGCAATTGCGGCAGCCTTCTTTTGACAAATAATTAATGACGTTAAACTCGGCTGTACTGCGCCTCGTGCAGATGGCTGTAAATGCCGCCCGCCGCTACAAGCTCCTTGTGCGGGCCCTGCTCGGCGATGCCGTTCTCGTTAATGACGACGATCCGGTCGGCGTTCTTGATCGTAGCCAGACGATGCGCGATGACAAGCGTCGTCCGGCCTACAGACAGCTCGCTGAGCGCTTGCTGGATTGCCGCCTCCGTCGCCGTGTCGAGTGCCGACGTCGCTTCGTCGAGAATAAGAATCGGCGGATTTTTCAAAAACATGCGCGCAATCGCTAGACGCTGCTTCTGTCCGCCCGACAGCTTGACGCCCCGCTCGCCGATGACGGTATCGAGTCCCTCCGGAAGACCGCGAATCAATTCATCCAGCGATGCGCGCCGCGCCGCCTCCCAGATTTGCTCCTCCGTCGCTTTCAGATCGCCGTAAGCGATATTCTCGCGAATCGTACCGGAGAATAGGAACACGTCCTGCTGCACGATGCCGATATGCTTGCGCAGCGACTCCAGCTTCATCTTGCGAATATCCATGCCGTCAATCGTAATGCTGCCTTCGTCGACCTCGTAGAAGCGCGGCAGCAGGCTGCAGATCGTCGTTTTGCCCGCGCCGGAAGGACCGACGAAGGCGATCGTCTCGCCTGAACGAATCGATAAGTTAATGCCATTAAGAATCATGCGGCCCGGCTCGTAGCCGAAGCTCACGTTCGAGAATTCAATATCGCCGCGCACCGACGAAACGGAGACCGCATCCTTCGCATCCGCGATGTCCGGCTCCGTGTCGATCACTTCGAGATAGCGTCTAAAGCCGGCAAGACCTTTCGGATAGCTCTCGATGACGGCATTGATTTTCTCGATCGGGCGGAAAAACACGTTGGATAAGAGCAGGAATGCGAGAAATTCGCCCATGTCGATTTTATCCTTCAGGAAAAACCATGCGCCGCACACCATGACGAATACGGTCACGAGGCGCATCATCATGTAGCTGACCGAGATGCTTTTGGCCATCGTCTTGTACGCCATCAGCTTCGTTTCCCGGAATCGCATATTGTCAATGGCGAACAGCTTCTTCTCGTGCTGCTCGTTCGCGAACGATTGCACGACGCGAATGCCGCCGACGTTGTCTTCGATGCGGGCATTGAAGTTGCCGACGTCGCCGAACAGCCGGCGATACGTCTTCGTCATCCGGCCGCCGAATATGATAATAAGCCAAGCCATAACCGGAATGATGACGAACGTCAGTAGCGCCAGCTCCAGATTAATGTAAGCCATCAGCGAGAACGACCCGATAAGCGTCATGACCGCAATAAAGATGTCTTCCGGACCGTGGTGGGCGACCTCCCCGATCTCATTCAAATCGTTCGTCATCCGGCCGATCAGATGACCGGTTTTGTTGTTATCGAAAAATCGGAACGACAGCTTCTGGATGTGCTCGAACATTTTACGCCGCATGTCGGTCTCGATGTTGATGCCCAGCATATGCCCCCAATACGTCACGACGTAGTTGAGCGCAGTGTTCAGCGCATATACCGCTAGCAGCGCGGCGCTGCCGAGCACGATGAGTCCCCAGTGTTCGTTGGGCAGCAGATCGTTGACGAACGAGCTGACGGCGAACGGAAAAGCCAGCTCCAGCAAACCGGCTACGACCGCGCACGTAAAATCAAGATAGAACAGCCCTTTATACGGGCGGTAATAAGAGAAAAAGCGGCGAAGCACCTTCTTCACTCTCCTTCGTCTGCAGCAGACCCGGGCATCGCTTCATCATGATCGGCTTGCGCCGTCCTGCTGTCTTCGTGTAGTTCGAATAATTGGATATAATCCTCAATCACTTGCTCGAGCGCTTTCAGCTCCCCGATCAGCACAGGCTTGATCGACTCGAATTCAGGCTGCGTCAACTGGCGCTGAAGCGTCGCCCGCCTGTTGTTCATTTGCTCCAGAAACAGCACGATACGGCCCCGGCGATACGTCTGCGCCCCTCTGCCGCCGCCATGATGCTCTCCTTCGCGATGACGATGATGCCCGCCTCCTCGCCGCCCCCTGCCGCGATCATTCGCTTCTTCTATTTTCATCGAGCACCCTCCTTTATATATACGATCATCTATTTCAACGGCGTTGTATACAAAAGTATACGAATTCCGCATAAAAGGCAACCCTTTTTTTGACTCGCAGCGCCTTGGTTGCGCGCTAGTCCCCTTCGCCGCTAATGCAAAGAAGCCTCCCGTCGTCGCGAAGACAATGGGAAGCTTCTTGAAGCCGTTATTTTTGCAAGTGGAACGGCACGGTCGCGATGACGACATTTTTCTGATTGATAAGATACGCCCGAAGCAGCAGACCCGATTGATTATGAAGAAAATAATGCCACCAATGCTTCGTAATAAATTGCGGAATGAGCACCGTAATATGATCCGTCTCGGCCGCTTTCCACTCGACTGTCTCGATAAACCGTACGATGGGCCGAATAATGCTTCTATAGCTCGAGCGAAGGACGATCAGCCGGACACCCGGATCCCACTCCGCCCATTTCTTCTCCATCCGCTCCATCGACTCGTCGTCGAAAGCAACGTATACGGCCACGACATTATCGGTCAGCGATTTCGCATAGCCGATCGAATTCATCACGACTCGCGTAATGCCCGCCACCGGCACGACGATCGTGCTGCCCTTCAGCACCGGCCGGTCCGCCGACGGAATGATGCGAAGCTGCTCCGCCGTATTCTCATAGTGACGCCGAATGCTGTAGAACAGCATAATGACAATCGGCAGGAAGATGAATACCATCCATACATGACTGAGCTTCGTGACGATAAAAATAAGCGTGATCGTCAGCGTCGTCAGCATCCCGATCGTATTGACCGCAAGCTTCGCCGCCCAGCCTCTCGGCTTCAGCCTCAGCCAGCGGATCATCATGCCGAGCTGGGACAGCGTGAACGGGATAAATACGCCGACCGCGTACATCGGGATCAGGCTTTCCGTATCGCCGTGGAATGCCGAGACGAGCAGCGCGGACATCGCGCCGAGAAAGATAATACCGTTCGAGAAGCCCAGCCGATCGCCGCGCACCATGAAGGCATGCGGCATAAATTTGTCTTTCGCCAGCATGAACGACAGCAGCGGGAAAGCGGCATACGCCGTATTCGCGGCAAGGAACAGAATCAAGGCGGTAATGCCCTGAATCGCATAATACAGAACGCCTCTTCCGAACGTGGCGTCCGCAATTTGCGAGACGACCGTCTCTTTCTCTTCCGGCTTGATGCCGTACCAATACGCAAGCAAGCTGATGCCGATAAACATGATGCCCAGAATGACGCCCATCAGCATAAGCGTCGCGGCGGCGTTGCGTTCCGGCGGCTGCTTGAAGCTCGGAATCGCGTTGGACATCGCCTCCACGCCGGTCAGCGCAGAGCATCCGGAGCTGAACGCCTTAAGCAGCAAGAACAGGCTAATGTTCGATACGGCCGCGTGCATTGCCGGCACCTCGGCATGCGCGCCGACTATCGCATATTTTACGACTCCCGATACGATGAGCACGAATATCGCGCCGACGAACACATATACCGGAACGGCCAATATGTTGGCGGACTCGGTAACGCCGCGCAAATTCATGATGGTCAGAATAGCAATAACGGTTATCGCGATCAGAACCCGATGATCGTGAAGCGACGGGAATGCCGACGTAATCGCGTCCGTCCCCGCCGAGGAGCTTACCGCCACGGTCAAAATATAATCGACGAGCAGCGAGCCGCCGGCGAGCAGGCCCGTCGACACGCCGAGATTGTCCTTGGCGACGACGTAAGCGCCGCCTCCCGCCGGATAGGAGAAGATCGTCTGCCGGTACGACAGAACGAGAACGAGCAGCAGCCCGAGCACCGCCAGCGATATCGGAATCGAATACCTCAGCGCGGCGAACCCGGCAGCCATTAAGACGATCAGAATTTGCTCGGTTCCGTACGCAACCGACGACAGCGCATCGGAAGACAGTACGGCCAGCGCCTTCAGCTTGGTCAGCTTCTCTCCTTCGAGTTCGGAGCTTTTCATCGGACGCCCTATCAACACTCTCTTGAGCCTGCTGTACATTTCGTCATCCTCCCAATTGTGGACGCAGCACAAAGAAGCCGCAGGAAAGAAAAACTTTCCCGCGGCTTCCCGGTTCAATTGCAGCCCAAAGAAGCGCGTCCAGTTCCTCTTCAGAACGCTTACGAGGTTAGCTGTCGGATTCGGGCGCGAAGTCGCCCTATGCTCGCCAAGCGAGCAATTCACCCCGGAGCCGATCCGCATTGTGCAGCAGAATCGTACTCAATGGTTCCCCCGTTTCTGATCGTACAGAATTCAGCGATTCAGGAATCTACGACAAGAATCATACTCCTCGCGCGAAGAAACTGTAAAGCTTCAAACAAGGTTGAAAAAGCATCATAACAAGCTAAAGCGGTCGCAATAAAACGCATACATTTATCGCAATCTTTGCGAATCTGCGATTTTCGCGTCCTTTCTATCGTTCTCGCTATCTTTTCGTTTGCAGAGGGCGATCACTTTAATTTACATCGTTAAATGACGTTGCCGCGACGCGCAATCCGACAATTTGTGCAAATCGTCAGCATCTTAAGCAAGCCCCCTGCCAACCGCAATGGGCACGGTGAAATAAGAGCCTCGCACGGTTTCTTAACTTGCTCCCTGACAACCTGACTCACGATTAAGAGCTCCGCACCTGCTCCTATTCCCGAATAAACGTTACTTTCCAGCACACAACGCGCGAATAGACTACCTTGGAGAGCGCTTATTCGACTCCGTGC
>Ga0160492_100235_pt1 | contig 40864 bp, 29 predicted proteins | sample DID2MG_FD_108258 | JGI IMG/M metagenome (GOLD analysis project Ga0160492, IMG submission 108258) | Enriched soil microbial communities from UW Madison campus, WI, USA - DID2877_E24_FP2 MG | ecosystem: Environmental > Terrestrial > Soil > Unclassified | place: USA: Madison, Wisconsin | collected... | reverse complement strand
CTGTCGCCCCGCCTCCGCGACCTCGGCATCGATGGTCTCTGGATTCCACCCACCATCAAAAACGCCGGTACTAACAGTAACGGCTATTCTCCTTTTGATCAGTATGATCTTGGCGACAAGTACCAGAAAGGAAATGTCAAAACCAGATTTGGTAACAAGAACGAATTCCTGCGCCTCGTTGGTGTGGCACATGCCAATGGCATGGACGTGATCCAGGACGTGGTATTTAACCATCTCGACAATGCGGGTTCTTCCACCGGCCTTGGCGGCTCCGACCCCATGTATGCCAATGGCGATGGGAACAGCTACAAGAATTTCCGCAACGTCAGTTATGCAACACCCGCTTCTTCGGAAACGGCCGCCAACTACATGGCCCGCTCCGGACGATGGCCCAAGAACTGGCAAAACTTCCACGGCAATCCGGGACACGTTTGCACAAGCGGCGACTGGTGCTCGCCCTTTTTCGGTCCCGATGTATGTTATTATTCGGGCGCTTACGGGCAAAGTTCCAACGCCACTTTCAATCCCACACAGACCAGCGATTACATGCGCAACAATGCCCGGGACTGGATCATCTGGATGAAAAAGCAAACAGGCGTGGACGGTTTTCGTTTCGATGCCGTTAAACATTTTCCGCATTGGGCCATGCAGGATTTTATCTGGAATGTGAAATACAATGCCGGCTGGGCCAATGGTGGCGCGCAGATGTTTGCGGTAGGAGAGTATGTGGGCAGCAGCGCACAACTCGATACCTGGATCAACGATGTGCGTTACAGCAATGGCGGTTCGGAAGACCTCGTCGGTACATTCGATTTCAGCCTGCGCCAGGAATTGAAAAACATGACCAGCGGTGGTGGCGGTTACAACCTCGCCAACATTCCCGGTTCACAACAGGGCAACCGTTACCGCACGGTTCCGTTTGTCAACAACCACGATACATTTCGTCCGATCAAAGACGCCAATGGTAACTACACGGGTTGGGACACCGGCAATGAACTCGGCGGCGGACACATCGATCCGTTTGATGTGAGACTCGCCGTTGCCTATGCCATCGCCTTTGCCGTAGATGGTTCACCGCAGGTGTTCTTTGAAGACCTGTTTAATGTAGGCGGCCTTAGCAAACGTTATTCGCATTTACCAACCAATACAACCGATCTGCCGGTAAGAGACGACATCGCCAACATCATCTGGTGTCATCAGAAACTGAACTTTAAAAAAGGTTCTTATAAAGTGAGAGCCTCCGGAAATGATCTGCTGATCATCGAACGTGGTTACAACGTGGGACCGGAAAACAGTTACGCGATCATTGGCGTGAACGATAACTGGAACACCTGGCAGTCGGCAACGATACAAACCGATTTTGGTGCCAATAAACAACTGCATGACTATTCGGGGGCCAATGCATCCGACATATGGACTGATGCAACAGGTAAGGCTACCATCTGGATTCCTCCCTGCGATGGCAGCAACGTACGCCGTGGTTATTGCATCTGGGGACCGGCAGGTATTACCGGCGGATTCAACCCAACACAAAGAACAACCACGCAGGAATGGGAGATGTCGGATGATCTCGGCGATTCGCATGCAAGTTCTTTGCAGCAGGGCGGCGCGCTTCCGGCCACATCCACTGCGCTGCGCAACGTAGGAAAAATATTCAGTGAAAACGGAAAGACCATTACCGTTAATCTTTATCCGACCAACAATACAAAAGATATTACACTGAACCTTTACAACAATGCAGGCACGCTGTTGCAAACAGTGAACGGCCTTGGAAACCTCACGCTTACTTATACACCTTCCTCCACTGGTTTTTACCAGATCAGGGTGAAGAATACCAGCGCCTCCAATCCCTCGCAGAAAGTATTTGTGAAAGCAACGTACACATCACCCAAAATACCGGCTACCTCTTCCTATCCCGCGCGTTCATCGCATCCGGATATGATAGAGCCGGATAATGGCGGCTGGATCACCGAAGCGGCTGATGAAGGATTGCAGGTATATCCCGATCCGGTATCGGCGCAATCCGTACTCACATTCAGCATAGCGCAGAAAGGAAATGTGGACATACGCATCTACAGCGCGCAGGGACATGAGGTGAACAGGCTGGCCAGCCAGGTATTGCCCGCGGGAGAGCACCGGATGTCGCTGAAAGCCGCGCATCTTAGTCCCGGTATGTACGTGGTGAAACTGGTAACGGCAAACGGAACGCAGACGAAGAAGATTACCGTTGTAAGGTAAATTCAAAAGTAAAAATTCAAAAGTCAAAAGCCGGCAGCGGCTCTTTGATGGTTTGCGTAAAAAAGAAGAGTCTGTGTCAGGCGACATCTGTAAAAAAGATTTTTTGAATTTTTACTTTTGAATTTTGACCTAAAAAAGGCGACCCCGGTCGCCTTTTTTTTAACTATTTTGCACCCGCAAAAACGAACGTTGATATGGTCAGGGAAAAAATACTGGTTATCGGTGCATCCGGGCAAATAGGTGTAGAACTCACGCTGGCATTGCGTAAAATATATGGAAATGCCAATGTGGTAGCTTCGGATCTGCGCGAACAAAATCCCTTGCTCGAAGGCACCGGACCTTATGTTTCCCTCGACGTAATGAACAAGGAAATGCTGCACGTGCAGGTGATCCGTCAGAACATCACACAGATCTATCTGCTGGCGGCCATTCTTTCCGCCACCGGCGAAAAAAATCCCAACCTCGCCTGGAGCCTGAACATGCAGAGCCTGCTCAACGTACTCGATATTGCCCGCGAAGAAAAGCTGACCAAAGTGTACTGGCCATCTTCTATCGCCGTATTCGGTCCCACGTCACCGCGGCAAAATTGCCCGCAACAAACCATCATCGAACCTACAACGGTATATGGCATCAGCAAGTATGCGGGGGAGTTCTGGTGCAATTACTATCACATGAAATTTGGGGTGGACGTAAGAAGCCTCCGTTATCCGGGCCTCATCTCTTATAAGTCGGCACCCGGTGGTGGTACCACAGACTATGCAGTAGAAATTTTCCATGAAGCATTGGAAGAAAAACAGTACACCAGCTTTCTGCAGGAAGATACCTACCTGCCGATGATGTATATGCCGGATGCCATCCGCGCAACCATCGAACTCATGGAAGCACCTGCGGAAAAAATTTCCATCCGCACTTCTTACAACCTTTCTTCGATGAGTTTCTCTCCGAAAGAAATTGCCGCGGAAATCCGGCAACATATTCCCGATTTTTCCATCCAATACGAACCTGACTACCGCCAGGACATCGCCAATAGCTGGCCCCAAAGTATCGACGACCAGGTTGCCCGCCGCGATTGGGGCTGGAAGGAAGAATTCCAGTTACCCGAAATGGTAAAGGATATGCTGGTCAATTTGAAGAAGGAAAAGAATTTACCTGCCTGATTTATCGCTCAATCGTAAACCCACTGAAGGTCTGATCATCCGATGGCTGTATGTCTACGGCCTCTACTCTTGCACGCGAAGGACCGGTACGGCACCACGTGGCCAGTGCCTGCAACTGCTCTTCCGAACCACTTGCAATGATCTGCACGCTTCCATCAGGAAGATTACGCACGTTACCGGTAACACCTGCTTGTAAGGCTTGTTCCTGCGTATGCTTGCGGAAGAATACGCCCTGTACTTTTCCGGTTATGTTGATTGTCCAGGTAGGCATTAGGTTATAGGTTTTAGGTTATAGGTTAAAGGTGAAAGGCGTAAGGTAGAAGGTGTAAGCCTGAAGTTCGGGCTTTGCGCCTTTGCTCCTTACGTGCCTTTGCGTGAACGTGTCGCTGTTTTCACGTAAACTTCCCAATAATCAGGTTGCAAGTCTATTCACTATTGACCATTCACTATTCACCAGTTCACCAACTCCACAATCTGCTCGAGATACAGCTTATCGGTGTCATCATAGGCATTAAGTGATAGGTTTTAGGTGTAAGGTGTAAGGCATAAGGTGTAAGCCCGAAGTTTCGGGTTTGCGCCTTGGCTCCTCAGGCGCGCCTTTGCGTGAACCTGGCGCTGTTCTCACGTTAAGTAGCCAATAATCAGGGTGCAAATCCATTCACTATTGACCATTCACTATTCACCAGTTCACCAACTCCACAATCTGCTCGAGATACAGCTTATCGGTGTCATCAAAAGTAGCAAGGTCAATGCTGTCGGCATCCAACACGGCTACTACCTCGTTGTTGCGGATCAGCGGCACTACTATTTCCGAACGCGAAAGACTGCTGCAGGCAATATGGCCGGGGAATTTCTCCACGTCCGGAACGATTAGTGTTTGCGCCTGTGCCCAACTGCTGCCGCATACTCCTTTGCCTTTGCGGATGCGCGTACAGGCCACCGGTCCCTGGAAAGGACCGAGCACCAGCTCATCATTTTTTACCAGGTAAAATCCGATCCACAGCCAGTTGAATTGTTCTTTCAATGCACCGGCGATGTTGGCCAGGTTGGCGATCAGGTCAGGTTCGCCTTCCAGTAATCCTTTTATCTGGGGAAGGAGGGCTTCGTATTGCTCTTCTTTGGAGCCTGTTGCTATTGCGAGGTCTTCTGCCATACCGCAAAGATACAGAGATATAAAAAAAGCGAAACGCCTCCGCAGGGTGGAGACGTCTCGCTTTCTCAAGTGTAAATTGTGTGTACCGGGACTATTGAATGAACATCTTCTTTACAGCAGAAAATCCATTCACTACTAATTTATAGAAATAAACACCTTTCGCCAAACCTGCCGGCTCAAAATACTCCACATAGCTGCCGGCCTCACGGCGGGCGCTGGCCAATACTTTCACCTGGCGGCCGCTTGCATCCAGCAATGTCAGCATTACCTGGCCACCTTCTGCCAGCGTGTAACGGATGGCCGTCTGGCCATTTGCAGGATTGGGAACGTTCTGCTCAAGAATATAACGGGCCGCACTACCCAGTGTGGCAGATACCACAATAGAATAACGATAGTTGTTATCGAAGTCGATCTGCTTCACGCGATAGTAGTAACGGGCAGGGGCGAGACGCTCATCCGTATAGGTATAGCGGCGGATATCCTGGCTGCGCGTATCACTTGGCACAAAACCGATGGCGGTCCAGTTAACACCGTCCAGTGAACGCTCAACCTGGAAACCACGGTTATTCAGTTCTTCCGCAGTGCTCCAATTCAGTACGATACGGTCGGGCTCCTGTGCAGCAGCGGCCAGCGAAACAAAACGTACAGGCAGTGTTCCGCATTCAACGGACGTCACTACCAGCGTTTGCAATGTACCGGTGTTGGTACATCCGTCGGCACTCGCTACACTGGTGAGGTTGAAGGAGTATACAGCAGGCGAAAACAATACGTCTACCCAGTAGTTAGTGGCATTTACAGATTGATTGGGAAAACCGGTAGCACCATATTTAAACAAGCCATTACCGCCATCCACACCATTGCGCAGGATGGTGATAGAACCATTCGATGCACCGGCACTGTTATAGCCGCCTACTGTTGCGCGATAGCGGCCATAGGTACTGTGATAAGAAACGATATAAGTTGTATTCGCCGGAATCTGGATAGGTGTGGCAAACGTTACTTCCTGCCAGCCGTTGGGGCTTACATTGCTGAAAACGGCAGAAGCCAGCCGCACACCTGAAGCACTCCAGAGGTTGCCGGTATACGTACCCGAAACCATATCAGGTGCATAGAAGCGAACGCCTTTTACAAAACCCGTTACACTGGTGCGGAATTTCACACCCAATTCAACCGCAGGAGCTCCTGCGCTGGGAGGATCGGTATCTGGACCATACGAACTGGTAACAGGATTAGTAGTGTAAACTTTTTCAACCGGAGGTGTAAAAAGACCGAAGGAGCCGCCTACAGCTACATTGCTGTAAACGTTGCCATTTACCGTCAGATTGTAAGGACCTGTGCCGGTAGCATTGGCCAGGGTCAGGGAAAATGCCTGACCGTTACAAGTAGAAGTATTGCTGATGGTAGCGGTAGGTGGTGTACAATTGGAGGTAATAGTCACCGTGCCATTGATGGTCTGGTTCAGCACAACGGTAGAACCTTCAGAAGCGTTGGTCTGACGCGGCAATGCTGTATTGAACGAAAGGGCGGTATTGCCTCCCGGTGGCACACGCAAAGCCTGGAACGTTACGGAGAATAGCGTGAAGTCGCTGCTGGGGTGAGCAGCGATGTTGCCATTGGTCGTAAAACGACCGTGATCCACCCGCCCGAGGCTGTTCATGGTAGCTACAGAGGCAAAGGGAACCGATACGCCTTCCAGCATGGATTGCGTACCAGCAGGAACCGTAGGTGTACTTACTACCTGCAGATCAGCAGGGTTGAAATTCAGGAATGCATCTATACCATTGAGTGTAGCGGTGCCGGTAAAATCGGCTACTACGGAAACGGTGAACGTTTGCCCTACCTGTGTGGAGGAAGTGGCAGGCGATACGATAATGTTCACGTTCTGTGCCAGCATACTGCGGCTAATGAATACCAGCAACAGCATCAGCACTAAACGGCTGAAAATACGGGGGAGTGTAGTATTCGGGTTCATAAAAATCATTTTAAATGGTAATAACGATTAATTGTTACAGTTTAATGGTTGTCTTTTAACAGCGTTTATGGTGTTTCTCCCTGGCTCAGATAATTCGATAGTAAGGTCGTAAGATCGAGTAGGGAAATATATCCGTCATTGTTGAGATCAGCGTTTGCCACATAACCTGCATCACCATTACTCCTGAGGTAAGCTGACAGCAAAGTGGTCAGGTCGATCAGCGTGATGAAGTTGTCGTTGTTTACATCGCCTTCGGGCAATGTGCCGAACGAAACAGCATTATCTCCTGCAACGATTGCCTGATTGCTTTTAACGCGTTGCAGGGTATGGCTGTTTTTAACAGCAATGTTATACGTACCTGCCGGTACGCCGGAGATAGCAAACTTGCCGCTATTATCCGTGGTGGTAGTATAGGTCAATACCGGTGTGGTATTGTTGCCCGGTGCATACAGATTAACGGTCAGTGGTACCTGCCAGCTTGCATGTGGTGCAGCGGGGCGTGCCTGCAAGGTTACCGAGCCGCGGATCGTACCGGTGGTGACAGGACCATAAGTAGCTACATAGCTGCCAGACTGCGCTTCAAAAAATGCGTAGGCAATTCCTTTGATCGTTTCGGTGGTGAAGGTGGTAAGGCCGCCGTTTCTCGTGATCTGGCTCAACTGCTGACCATTGTCTGCCACCAGCGGCAACATACCGCGCAGGTTGTACGCGGCCGTACGTGCATTGAGGTTAAACGTAAGCTGGTTATTATTCCACGCAATATTGTCGTAGGTAGAATTATTACGGCCATCCAGCCATGTCAGCAATTGTTTGGCAGAGATCACCGGAATATTGCGGGCCAGTGCCTGCGCAATGATCGCTTCTGATCCCGCGTGCATGGCGCTGTCGGTATGCATGTTGGCGCAGAATACACCGTAGTAACCTTCCGCTCCCAATGCACGGTCAAATAATTGTGCACTGAACGTGTTGTAGTCGATGCCCGACTCATCGGTCATTTGTGTGGCTACCTGGTAACAATCGATCAGTGTGCCATCGAGGTCGGCAAAACGCATTGGCATACCGGAGCCGGTAAACATACCCGATCTGTTTTGTACCCATGAAGCAGGCCAGTAGTAATAGTTCACGTCGAGGCGGATCTTGTTCTGCGCCTCTATCTTCGGTGCAGAAGCCCAATCGCTCCAGGCAATGCAGTGTGTGCGGTTGGTAACGGGAGCACTTATGCCGGGTAACTGATTGGCCAACTGTGCCAATTGTGTGGTAAGGTTGGAAGAGAAACTGGCAGACGTGAAGTTGCTGCAATTGGTATTGAGGTGCAATGCTACTTCAAAGCCCTGTGATTCGAAAGCAGCAGCCTGATCATTGGTGATCGGCGTATTGTTAAGAATATATGAGGTAGCTCTCACCGCTTTCCAGTCGCGCACATCCTGCGGTGTGTTGGGGCCAAGGCTGAGATAGTGGGTAAAGCGACCTGGTGTACCGTTGTACGTGTGATCGTCACCCGTCATTACCACAGCGGCTTTGAGATCTCTTGGCAGGAACCAGAACCGGGGTAATGGCTTGCGGTGCAAAGCTCCTTGCATAACGAGGTTCGTGAGCAAACGTTGCTGCTCATCCGCCTGCGGAATGGCTACTTTATTAAGGTCGATCCAATCGGGTTCGGTGCCGCCGAAAAACAGATCATTGGACCGGATAGGACCACTCTGGCCATCGCGTTCCTGTCCAGCCCAGGCGGGATTGCCCTGGCGTGTATAAATAATAGATTTGGCGAGATCGTAGGTAAAGGCAATTGCGCGGCCACCATTGCTGCCTACATTGCGCGTGGTGACTGCGGGATAGGTTGTAGCTGAATTGGCATTGGCATACAAGGTAGCCACAGCCGTAGCGCCGTTCAATGAATAGAGATCTGCTGCGCCATGGAATTGCAGTGTTTGATTGGTAATGCCCGTACCCGCACCCGTTGCTGTATTAATCAATAAGTATTTGTCGGAAAGCGTACCACTCAGTTTGGTGATGCCCATCAGTGAACTGAGGGCCGTGCCACCGGGACGGAAGGCAATCAGTGTACCGCCGGCAGTCACCCAATTAGTAAACAGGGTCGCCTGTGCCGCGTTCAATGTCATTTCCCCGAGTATTATAGCATCGTATCCGTTGAGATCAGCGGCCGTGCTCAGTTGGGAAATATCTTTGGTGGCAAAACTGGTAATGCCTTCTGCGCGGAGAATTTCTACAGCATAACGGCTGAAGGGATTCGTAGCGTTGCTCACGATCAGTACTGGTCCGCCGGTACCGTCGGTGGGTGGAAGCGGCGGCGGGTCTGCCGTGGTGAAGGTCCAGGTGTAATCTGCCGCGAGGTTGTTGCCTGCCAGATCTTTTATACCCGTAACGCCGCCTGAAATACGGGCTGTATAGGTAGTGGCATAAGCCAATGCTGCGGAAGGTGTCAACGTTACCTGGCTCTGTGCCGTGGATACTGTTGAACTGATCAGTGCATTGCCGGGGCCGCGCAATTCAAATGTGCCCGTAGTTACAGAAGCCGGAAGAATGGCTTCATTAAAAGTTGCCTTGATCGTAGCATCAAGCGGAACCAATGATGCAAGATCCGGTGGTGTGGACGATAAAACAACCGGTGGCGTTACATCCGGACCAGCCGTAAGATCAAACACAACATCTACCCAGTAATTGCTTTGCTGATAACTGTTGCCCGGGAAAGTGGGAGTAGTGGTATATTGATACAACCCATTAGCGACTGAACCACCCGCTGCGGTCAGATAACCCGAAGGGTAAGGTTGTATAAAGAAGGTGGGTGTATAAGAATAAAAACCGGTTGGGCTATGATAAGAGGCAATATAGGTTTCGTTCGCCTGTATCGCCACCGGACTGCTGAACAATACCTGTTGCCATCCCGAAGCGGATTCATTCACGAAGATGGCGCGTGCTTTCAATTCGCCAGCGGTACTCCAGAGGCTGCCGGTGTGTGTGCCTACATCATTTACTCCTTTGTAAAAACGCAGACCGGTAATATAACCTGCCTGGCTTGCCTGGAATTTCACGCCGATCTCAATACCCGGTTCATTGTCGTAGTTATTGGACGAATAGGGTATGGCACTGTTGGGGAAAATGTTGCAGGGGCATTGCGGGTTGGTGATCGTGATATTAATAGCGGATGTGGAAGGTGCGGTTCCTTCAGCCTGCATATTTCCTGAATCATCGAAGGCGCGTACTTTCACCACGAAGCTACCGGGCACGCTGGCAAACCAGGTATAATTCCAGTTGGTGCGGCCATTGGCGATCTGCCAGGTGGCACCTCCGTCTGTGGAGATTTCAACACCGGCTACCACGCCGCCTGCATCGGTAGCTGTGCCGGAGATGGTGACGCTGCTGCCGCTTTGATAAGAGCTTCCGCTGCCGGGCGTGGAAATGGCGGCAGCAGGAGCCGTGTTGTCAGTAGATTTAGTTGCCGCCGTGAGGCCGGATTGAAGAGTGGCTGGTTGCACACCCATGTCTGCCAGCAGGTTGATGGTAGCCTGTTGCATGCGCACATCGGCGGGCAGGTTGCCCCGGTCATGTTTGTCGTCGAGACCCCAGGCCCATTGTACGGTACCGGCGCCAAATACCAATGCTCCGCTGGTATGGCGGTAAAGCGAAAGTTTATGTGTTTTGCCGTTGAAATCCGTGCTTGACATAGTGATACGTCCACGCGGATTGCTTTCGGCATATTGCTCAAAATTCCATTCGTAACCAAGTGTGCCGAAGGGGAGCGTGGCCTCGTCTTCAGAACCGAGGTTCACAATGCTGGTGTTGCGCCAGAAACGCAGATTGCGGTAAGCGGCAGGTACTTTGATGGAAGAGGTACTGCCGTCCCAGCTGATCTGTCCGCTCAGGGAATTTTCCGGTAAACAGGCACCGCCTGCGGGATATTCACAACCGCTGCGCCACAAACCTGTCCATGCCGGAGTTGGGTCACACTTGGTGCCGCAAACGGTTTCACCCAGAGTGCCTTCTTTATAACATACCAGCGTGCGGTAACTATTGTTGGTGCCGTAGGCGCTGTTTTCCCAGCGTGTTTTCCAATAGATCTCGTTGCCGCTGAAGAAAGCCAGGTGCACGCCGGCATTGCGGGCAGCTTCTACATTGGCGCGTTGTTCCGATGACCAGTATTCATCGTGTCCTACGGAAAGAAATACTTTGTGATTAAGGAGGAGGTTGCCCCGGCGTGCGGCATCGATATTGGTGGTATAACTTACGTTAAATCCGTTTTTTTCGAGGAAACGGAGCATCGGGTATTCTGCATTGAACACCCAGTCTTCGGCAGCACCGCCGCCACCGCCCCCATTGCGGGTGATAAAGGGACGGTTATAACTTACTTTGGTAGCATGACCTGCAGGATAAGAAGTGCTGCCTACATAAAGGCTGTTGCCACCGTAGGCATTATAGGCCTGCCAGGTAGCATCGGAGGTCTGGAAAAACAAATCGGAAGTACTGGCATCGTCGCGTACGATGAAGATGATATGACTGGCGCCACCGTCACTGGTCTTTTTAAGACGTGCGATATAAATGCCGGAAACCGCTGTTGACGGCACATCCCAATAACCGGATTCATTCCAGGTGCCGCAGTCCACGAGACCGGTGAGGGCATCTTCAAATGCGGGCGGTTGTGTTTGGGGTAAGGTGGCGGTAACAATGCCTGAACCTACTTTGCGTGCGCCATTACCATTATAATAACCTAAGCGGTAAATGTCGATGGTATAAGCGGGGGCTGTGGTTTTTATTTTAAAATGCACACGTTCGCCACGGTTAACACTGATGTCCGTAGCGAAGCCCTGAATTGACAAATCTCCTGCGCCGTTGATATCCCATTCTGAGGGAGGATTACCGGTCAGTGCATTTTCCACCACAATGGGGTTTTGTGCACGGGCTAAAGGACTAGCCAGGGTCCACACCAGGAGAATAATAAACAGCCGCTTCCAAGAGGTACATGTATACAACATCCCTTTCATACATTGATGGGTCGTGAAAAAAATGACGGGGTGATGTCTCGAGGATATTTACCTGATTCTTGGGAGGATATTGAGTCAGTGAAGTGTAGTCTATCGTAGGCAGTAGAGTGATATAATCAGGCTGTAATTGCCATTTATATTACTTGGATACGGGCTAAAGGTACAGCAATTGATGAAATATGCAAGAATTGTTACATAAATTAATCGTTGCCTTTATAAGGTTATGGCAATCAGTTCTTGCTACGGTGAAAGTATTTTCCGAAGGTAAGACCGATAGCGCGCTGACGGATATCGGGCCCGCCATCCTGGTTGCTCAGGTCCGTAAGGCCGCGTGTGTATTGTGCCGCAATCATGAAACCACCTGCTGTTTCATAGCCAAATTGGGCAATGAGGTTGGCACCATAACGGCCGTAAGTCTGGAAGCCGAAAGGCATGGAACGGTCGACATTTGTTCCATCATCCAGTTTTAATTTTTCCTTACCGGATACATACATTTCCAGGGTTGGTCCGGCTTTTACAAAAAAATGGCCGGGCTTAGCCGAAAAGTCGAACTGGAACAGGAAGGCTGCTTCGATGGCGTGCATCGTGGTATTGTTGGCCACCGCATCGAGGCGCGGTGTTTCCGAGAAACGGGTATAATCTACTTTATAGCCTTTCAGGCTGTAAAAAACGGCGGGAGAGAAGAAGAGTTTGTTTTCAAACGGGATTTTGACACCGAACCCGGCTATGCCGCCTGGCTTATAAGATACGTCCTGACGTTGTCCTTTGACAAAGTATTGCGCCGAGCTGCCGTGGCCTCCGGCAAAAGCGAGGAAATTAACCTGAGACCGGGCACTAAAACCGGCTACCAGAAAAGACAGGATCAAGGCAATTGTTTTCATACTACAGTTGTTATCGCCACCGGCGAATGCTGATTTTTAATAATTAAAGTGGCTTTGGCATAAGAAGGCAGGCAGGGCGGGCTACCGGATTGGATCCGTTCAGGGGCAGGCAAAAGTAGAGTTTAATTTGAAGATTTGAAAATTTGAAAATTTGGCAGGGTAAATGGGCAATTCGTTAGCAAATCCACTCATCTGAAGTAATAATTTCTGAAAGTAAGAACAAGCTCTCTATAACTGACGAATCAATTGCTGCTAGTTGTTGATTATTGATTGACCTGTTAACTTATTCAAGACTCATACACTCAAATTTTCAAATCGTCAAATTATCAAATTAACTACCAGCCACTCGCCGAATCATCGCCGCGCTTATCCGCCACTGCTTCAAATTTTCCATCCGGTAGTACACGGATCAGTTCCACACGGCCGATGTCGCCGCGGCTATCGATCTTATAACCCATTTTGCGCAGGGCCTCCTGTGTGGCAGCAGGAAAATCCTTTTCTACAAACACCGCATCCGGCAACCACTGATGATGGAATTTGGCTTTGTCCACGGCATCTTTGGCAGAAAGACCAAAGTCAAGAATATTGACGATCGTTTGAAAGACCGAGGTGGGAATAGTCGTACCACCCGGCGTACCCGTTACGATATAAGGTTTGCCATTTTGCAATACGATCGTAGGCGTCATCGAACTCAGCATGCGCTTGCCGGGTGCTATGGCATTGGCTTCACCACCTACAGCACCGTACATATTGGGTACACCTGGTTTGATACTGAAATCATCCATTTCATTATTCAGAAAAAATCCGGCACCACCCACTACCACACGGCTGCCATAGCCGCCATTGAGTGTAGTGGTTACCGCTACCGCATTGCCATCACCGTCGATCACACTGAGATGAGTGGTCTCTTCACTTTCTTTCGCTGCAGCTTTTCCGGGACCAATAACCTTGCTGTCGCTTGCTTTGCCGGGCGTGAAATCTTTCATGCGATCAGTAATATATTTTTGATCGGTTAATGCGGCGACGGGCACCTTATAAAAATCCATGTCGCCCATATACTCGGCTCTGTCTGCGTAAGCGCGGCGTTCCGCTTCGATCATCAATTGCACCGCCTGCGGCGAATGGAATCCCATTGAGGCAATGTCTCTTCCTTCGATCATTTTCAACATCTGGTGCAGCAGCAGGCCACCACTGCTTGGCATTGGCATACTTATGACCGCGTACCCTTTGTAATCAAAACGATGTGGCTGGCGTGAACGCGCTGCATAGTTTTTCAGATCCGCATAACTGATAATACCTTTTCCCCGCTGCATTTCTTCCACAATCAGGCGGGCCGTTTCTCCTTCATAAAAACCGGCTGCTCCTTTTTCACGGATACGGCGAAGCGTGGCCGCAAGATCTTTTTGTACCAACGTATCGCCCGCTTTCCATTTATCTTTTTGCTGAAAGGCATTAGGCCGTGTATTGAATTGCTGAAGGTCCTGCTGAATACCGTTCAGCGATCTTGCTTCACGTTCGCTGATCACAAATCCTTTTTCGGCCAGTTCTATGGCGGGATCTATTAATTCTTTAAACGATAGTTTGCTGTATCGCGCGGCTTCAAACAATCCGGCAACTGTGCCCGGCACGCCACTCGCGAGGTGTCCGTCCTGGCTGAGATCGGTGCGCGCTTTGCCATCCTTATCTATATACATCTCGCGTGAGGAAGTAGCCGGCGCCATTTCGCGGTAGTCGATCGCCAGTTCCTTTCCGTTTTGCAGATGCGCCACCAGGAATCCTCCGCCGCCCAGATTGCCGGCTCCGGGATACACCACCGCCAAAGCCAGTTGCGTAGCGATGGCAGCATCCACTGCATTACCTCCTTTTTTTAATACCAATACGCCGGCTTCGCTCGCCAGCGGATGCGCGGAAACGACTGCGCCTTTATGGCCGGTTACTGTTTTTTCAATGGAATAATGATAAGGGTCGATAGGATTGGGAGCAACCGCTTTGCGGGAAGAATGGCAGGCAAGCAGCGTGCTCATCGTTAGTAAAACCAGGACCGGTCTGATCATAACTCGGTAATTTCTGTGAAAGGTACTTAAAAGGTTCAAAAGCCAAAGGCTCCCCAACATGCTTTATATTCGCTGAATAATCCGGTGGTATGAAGAAATGTTTTTTGTTTTTATTGTTGACGGTTTTTATGCAACGCACAATGGCGCAGACTCCTTCCACCTGGACGTCCGCCGATATTTATCAGGGCCTGCAAAAACTGAATGTGCTGGGTGCTGTGTTGTACGTGGCCGCGCATCCCGATGACGAGAATACAAGACTGATCACGTATTTCGCCAAAGATAAATTGTACAGAACAGGTTATTTGTCGCTCACACGCGGTGACGGTGGACAAAACCTGATCGGTGATGAACAAGGTGTTGAACTGGGGTTGATCCGCACGCAGGAACTGCTGGCGGCACGCCGCATCGATGGCGGCGAACAATTCTTCAGCCGCGCCTACGACTTTGGTTTTTCCAAAAACCCGGAAGAGACATTTACGAAATGGGATAAAGAAAAAATCCTGGCCGATGTGGTTTGGGTGATCCGCCGCTTCCGTCCGGATGTGATCATCACCAGATTTCCCACTACCGGTGAAGGAGGGCACGGGCACCATACAGCTTCTGCTATCCTGGCCAATGAAGCCTTTACGGCGGCTGCCGATCCCAAACGTTTCCCGGAACAATTAAAGTATGTGCAACCCTGGCAGGCCACCCGTATTTTGTTCAACTCATTCAACTTTGGTGGTACCAATACACAGGACGATACGCAATTCAAAATAGACGTTGGCGGGTTCAATCCATTACTGGGGAAAAGTTATGGAGAGATTGCGGCCGAAAGCCGCAGCCAGCACAAAAGCCAGGGCTTTGGCGTACCCGCCAGCCGCGGCGAATCATTTGAACGGTTCAAAACCACCGGCGGTAAAGCTCCGGTGCGAGATCTGCTGGATGATATTGATGCAAGCTGGAATAAAATAAAAGGCGGCGCGGCCATCAGCAAAGAAGTAGAGGCATTGATCCGTTCGTTTGACCTGCGCCATCCAGAACAATCCGTGAAAGGATTAGTGCAATTGTATAAAAATATTTCCGGGTTGCCCGAAGGCTATTGGAAAGAACAGAAGTTGAAGGAAACGGCACAATTGATACAACAATGTGCCGGACTTTTTGCCGAAGCAACTACCGCGAGCCAGTTTGGTGTGCAGACCGGCACCATGCGCGTGAATTTTATTTTCAACAACAGGCTGGGCGCCGATGCGGTACTCGAAAAAATTGCGCTGAATGGATTTGATACGGTGTTTGCGCAACGCATGGTCGCTAACCAGAATATTAATTTCACCAGGAATTTTGTCATCCCTGCAAGCAAACCGGTGACGCAGCCGTATTGGCTGGCCAATAAAATGGAAGAAGGATATTTTAATGTAACAGATCAACTGCTGATCGGGCAGCCGGATGTAACGCCTTCTTATGAAGCAATGGCAACTGTGAAGATCGGCGGTCAGTCGCTCACCCTGACCCTTCCTGTAAAATACAAATTCACGGATCCGGTAAAAGGAGAGTTGTATGAACCGTTTGTGGTATTGCCGCCGGTGGAACTGAATTTTGTCAATGAAAATAATCTCTGGGTAAATGATACGGCCACCAAAGTATGGACGCATTTCAAAACCAACCTGAACGATACAGCTGAGTACGCAATGAGCCTGCAACATACTGCTGACTGGTGGTTTTCGAAAGACCGTTTTACTTACGGCACGGCCAACAATCCCTCCAATTATTTTGCACCGGAAGTGCGGCCGTTGAAAAAAGGAAATTCAGAACAGGTGTTGCTGCAGGCCAGGGGGAAAAATGGCGTAACCTATGACCGGTACAGCCGGAGCATCCAGTACCCGCACATTCCTTACATCGTTTATTACAAAGATGCTACTGCAAGGCTGGTAAGCCTCGATCTCAAAACGGTGAACAAACGAATCGGTTATATTGTGGGAGCAGGTGACAAAGTGCCGGCTGCGCTGGAACAAATGGGCTATGAAGTGACACTGCTCACGGAAAAAGAAATGGCCCGTAATGATTTGGCGCGTTTTGATGCAATTTTAACCGGTGTGCGGGCTTACAACACGAATGAATGGCTGAATCAGTATTACGACAAACTGATGGAATATGTGAACAATGGCGGCAACCTGATCGTGCAGTACAACACGAGTACGAATATAGGTCCGGTGCGTGCGCGCATTGGTCCTTATCCGTTTGACATTTCCCGCACAAGGGTAACGCGTGAGGATGCGCCGGTGACGGTGTTGAAGCCTGATCATCCGGTATTGAATTTCCCTAATAAAATTACCCAGGAAGATTTTAAAGGCTGGATCCAGGAGCGGAGTATCTATCATGGTGTCAACTGGGACAAAAACTTTGAAACTATTTTAACAATGAATGATCCCGGCGAACGGCCAGATGAAGGAAGTTTGCTGGTGGCCCGTTATGGAAAAGGATATTTCACCTACACGGGTCTGGTGTTCTTTCGTGAATTACCGGCGGGTGTTCCGGGTGCCTACCGGTTGCTGGCCAACCTGATCGCATTGAATGGTAAAAAAGCATTTTGAAAATGAGTACCCGTCAGCCGGATAGAAGAAGAGGGGAGATGGCGTTTATCGTGGCCATCATATTGGGCGTAGTATTGGGCGCTCTGATAAAAAAAGTAAGACTCGGATTAATATTAGGGTTAATCATCGGAACGGTGATTGTGTTCCTGGGATGGACGAGAGGGAGGAGGAGCTAATTTGAAAATTTGACAATTTGAAAATATGGAAATGGCGCTAACCGATTGACGATTCACGATTGACGTTTCACGATTGACGATTCACGATTGACGATTCACGATTGACGATTCACGATTGCCGATTGCCGATTGACGGCTCACGAATAAAACAACTGCCATGCAAAATGGACCTGAAGAAAGGGTTCCCTTATTCCGCAGCTGGACTGTCTGGTACCTAATCGTACTGGTAGCCCTGGTGGCAATGATCGCGATACTCTATTTCTTCACCCAACGCTTTTCATGACCCGTACAGACTGGATAGTACTCGTTATTACGCTTGCGTGTATTGTGTTGTACGGGATGTACAAAAGCCGTTCCTCCAAGGATATGGAGGGATATTTTTTGTCCAACCGCAACATGCCCTGGTGGCTCGTACTGCTTAGCATCATGGGCACACAGGCAAGCGCCGTCACTTTTATCGCCGCACCCGGGCAGGCTTATACCGACGGGATGCGTTTCCTGCAATACTATTTCGGATTGCCACTGGCCGCCATCGTGATCTGTATCACTTTTGTGCCGGTCTTTAAGCGCCTGCGCATCATCACGGCTTACGAATACCTTGAGCAGCGCTTCGACGGACGTACCCGTACATTTACCGCCTTACTTTTCCTGTTGCAACGCGGACTTTCCACCGGCATCAGTGTGGTGGCGCCATCCATCGTATTATCGGCCCTGCTTGGCTGGAACCTCACGCTCACCAATCTGCTCATGGGCGGCCTGCTTATCATTTATACGGTAACAGGAGGTGCAAAGGCCGTTGCACATACGCAAAAATTGCAACTGCTGATTATTTTCGCCGCCATGTTTATCGCGGGATGGTATGTGGTGCACAGTCTTCCCGGCAGTGTGGGATTTACCGATGCGCTCGATATCGGAGGACGGCTGGGAAAATTGAATGTGATCACAACCGGCATGGAAAGCGGCAGCTTCAATTGGGGCGATCAGTTTAACCTGTTCAGCGGTATCATCGGAGGCTTTTTTCTTGCCTTGTCTTATTTCGGTACCGACCAGTCGCAGGTTGGCCGCTACCTCACGGCACGGTCCGTTACGGAAAGCCGGATGGGCTTATTGTTAAACGGGCTTGTGAAAATTCCCATGCAGTTTTTTATCCTGCTGATCGGTGTGCTCGTATTTTCGTTTTACCAGTTCCGCGGTGCACCGGTTTTCTTTAACCAGAAAGAAATCGACCGGCTGGAGCAATCGGTTTATAAAGATTCGCTGCATCAATTGCAAAGCCGCATGGATCATTTGCAATTCGGCAAAGACATTGTGTTGAAACAATATGCCGAAGACAAGTCGGAACATCATTTGCAATCGTTGAAAGTGCTGCAGCGTCAGTCGGATTCTGTGCGTACGCAGGTGAAAGGGTTGGTAAAACAAAACGGTGGTGCCGATAAGGATACCAACTATATCTTCATGCGCTTCGTGGTCGATTACCTGCCGGTAGGTTTAGTGGGTCTGCTGATCGCGGTGATCTTCCTCGCATCCTGGGGCAGTATAGCGGCAGCCCTGAATTCATTGGCCTCGTGTACGGTGGTGGATATTCATAAACGTTATATCAAAAAAGATTGTACACCGATACAGGATTATCGTGCGGGCAAGTGGTACAGCTTTGCATGGGGACTTTTTTGTGTAATAGCGGCCATGTTTGCGGCCAATATCGGCAACAGCCTGATTGAAGCCGTAAATATATTGGGTTCTCTTTTTTACGGAACGATCCTCGGTATTTTCCTCGTGGCATTTTACTGCAAAAAAGTGCAGGGAAGAGCCGTGTTTATCGCCGCCATCGTAATCGAATTGATGACCATCAGTTTGTTTGTGCTTTCGCAATACAAAGTGATCAGTCTGGGTTTTCTCTGGTTAAACATGATCGGGGCAATTGGTCTTGTACTGCTCAGTATTCTTTTGCAGAAAATATGGCCCGAACCGGCGGATGAAACAATTATCTCAGGAAAATAAAAAGCTGCGTCATCAACGACGCAGCTTTTCTTTATAAAGAAAATAAGTAGTGCTTACTTGCCAAGCTCTTTCAGGAACTTATCGTTCAATCTTACGTAATCTTCATTTTTCTGTTCCATAGCCAGTTCGCGTGAACGGGTAGAAGCAGCTCTTGCTTCCGTTTTCTTACCCAATTTGGCAAGACAATTGGCCCACTGGTACTGCACCCAGAAAGCATTGGGATTTTGTTCTACGGCTTTGTTGAACCACTCGAGTGCCTGGTTCAGGTCTTTACCATTTTCCATGTAATACACGGCAGCCTGGAAATAAGGAGGCTTCTCTGACTTCATGGCTTTTTCGATAGACGCCATCACTTTGCTGTCTACATCGGTGGTGATGGGGAAACTTACTTCCGATTTGTCCCACAGGATCTGCAGTTGCAGGCTGGTAGGATTGAGATCGTTGAACTGAATGGTGAAATTCTCCGCTTTTTTGCGCGCCTTTTTTACGCTTGCAGTGAAGCGCACAACATCCTGTTCCTGTTTGTAAGCGGCAGGAGAAGTAACGTCGGTTTGTTTGCTGATGATGATGGTCCAGTTGTCTTTGTCGGGAATGCTCAGCAGTCCGTATTTACCGGCAGGAATTTTTGTGCCGCCGATGGTTACCTCATCACCGAAGGTGAGTACGGTAGCGCCGTTGGCACCGGTACGCCATACTTTTCCATAAGGTACGAGGTCGCCGAATACTTTACGTCCTTTAACACCCGGACGGGAATAACTGAGTTCGATAGAGGAGAGACCAAACTCCTGCTTTACGATTTGAGAGGGGCTTGGAGCCGGCGTTTTAAGTTGCGCGTTGGCCGTGCACATGCACAGTACTGCGCCCATGGCAATAACTAAACGTTTCATGCAAATAGTTTAAGTTGTTTACGAGAATGCCCGGCAAAGTTAAGACAAATCAGACGTGGAGGGCGTTTGAATTTATCCGAAAGGCACACTGACGGTAACGCGTTTGCCCGCCTTGCGTTTCCAGCGTGGTCCTTCTTTGATCAGCCGGATCGCTTCTTTGTCGCAAACGGCGCAAAGTGATTTCTCAACTTTAAAGTTAACGGGTTCGCCGTATTCATTTACTTCAAACGAAACGGATACCTCTCCGCCGGAAGCGGCGCGCTTGAGTTGGGTGGATGCTTCGGGCTCCTGGATATTGTTGGCGAGGTAAGCATCGTAATTTTCCCAGCCATCCAATGGCTCGGGTTCTTCGAATACGATGGTAGATGAACGTGAGCGGTTGGTATTGAGCTGGCGGTTGTTCAGCACCATTGTCTGTACCTGTGAATGATCTTCTTCGAGTACTATACGATTGGCAATACCATTGCGTTGTAAGGGTAACTGGTTTGTTTCAAAACCAACCGATCTCACTTTCACATTCATGGTGGAATCTGGAGAGGTCAATACAAAATTGCCTTTCGCATCTGCGTAGGTGCCGATACCATCCTGCACGTTGGTGACGTTGGCAAATGGCAATGGGTTGTTGTTGGCGTCCATTACGCGGCCACGATATACGTTGCGGGGAATAAAAGCCTGTTGGTTACGTGTCTGGTTGTTGGCATTGGCTGCGTTATAGTCAAAATCTTTCCGCTCTTCGTTCAACTTCTTTTGCGGTGCGGCGGCCACAGCCCTGGCTTTGGCGGCTTGTGTATTGTTGACTTCTTCCGCATTCACTGATGTTTTGGCAAGCACACTGGCAGCCTGTTCCTGTTTAGCACGGCTGTCGTTTGCGGCAAGTTCTTTTTGCGTGGTTGCAGGCTGGTTGACAGCGGAAGCCTGATCGTCTTTTGTGGTTGGAGACAAAGATTGTTCCGTACCCGGATTGTTGGCGGGTGTTTTTACCGCAGGCTTATCCGCAGCGGGTGTATAGTTTTTGGAAACAGTTGAATTAGTTGTGTCGAATCCGCTGGATACGGAGTCATGAGTTTGGGTAGTCGTGTTAGTTGTTTCGGCAGGAATATTTTGTACAACATTGTCTTTATCGTTGTTGGTGTCAAAACCAAAACGATAAGTGAGCCAGCCTGCTCCGGCGATGAGTATCACAGCGGCGGCCGCGCGCATCCAGGGGAAGTTTCTGCTGCCGGCGCGGGAAATAGGAATTACTTTTTCGTCACCAGATTCCTGTATGCGGGCGGCCAGGCGTTGCTGCAGATCGGTGAGGTCTGCCTGCGCCTGAATACCGGACGTTTCATAACCTTCCAGTGCATCGGCCAGGAACGGGTCTTCGAGCGCTGCTTTTTCCATGCGGTGCATTTCGGCAGCGTTCAGCAGACCGCGGTGATATCGTTCGATATCGGCGGCGGTAAATGACGGTATGTTGTCTTTATAATTCAAAAGTCAAAATTCAAAAAAGTTATAAGTTGTAAGTATTAAGTTTTAAGCTCTGCACTTAGTTGCCCGAAGTATCGGGCGAAACGTAAATAGTCATATTAGTATTCATTTTGAATTTTGACTTTTTACTTTTGGCTTAGTGCTGACTCACTTTTCTCCATACAGATCTTCAGATTACGTCTGCCATTCTGTATAAAACTCCGCACCTGGTTCCACTCGCGGCCGGTCTGTTCTACAATCTCATTATAACATTTTCCTTCCAGGTAAAACAACCGGATCGCTTCCTGCTGATCGCTGGTGAGCGTACCCAGGCAGTTTTCCAACAGTTTAAAGTTCTCTTCCTTCTCCAGTACGCCATTCAGATGCACACTTTCTTCGTTTTGCATAACCTCACCGTTAAACTCTACCGTTTTCAGGTTGCGGGGCGTGCGTAACTGCATAAGACAGTGATTTTTAGCTACCTGGTGCAGCCATCCGCGAAAGTTTTCCACCTCGTGCCTGCGGAGTTTGGTGACCAGTTCTTCAAAAATCTGCATTACGGCGTCTTTGGCCATTTCGGGTTCCTTGAAATACTTCAGGCACACACCATATACCAGCTCCATATAACGCTGGTACAGTTCGCCCAATATAGCCAGGTCGCCGGTTTCTTTGTATTGTTGAACCAACTGACCATCGCTGAGCGCGTGGCTGGATGTATTTTTCAGAAATGCCAAGGGCCTAAAATTACTAAATTATAACAACGATTTGTGCAATCGTTCTGAACACTGCATCCAATAAGCAAAATACCGACTATGCAGCGTTTACTTTTTATGTTGATGCCTTTGCTGTTGCTGGGGCTCGCATTCAGACCCGTTCATTCTCATAATGTTTCCGGTGTGATCACAGATGAGTCAGGAGCTCCGGTTCCGGGCGTGAGCATTACAGAGAAAGGAACCAAAACCGGCGCTACTTCTGACGCCAAAGGTCACTATACCATTACCGTATCCAATAATCAGGGCACGCTTTCGTTTGCGATGGTAGGGTTTAAACCGCAGGATGTAAAAATCGCGGGCAGAACCACAATCAACGTTGTTCTCAAAGCTACTATGAACGAGTTGGCAGACGTGGTGGTGACAGGTTATGGTAAGCGTAAATCCGGTGCGCCGGGTCCAACAACGTATTTATCGGCAAGTGCTCCGGGGTTGCAGGTTACCGGGCAGGGATATAACAGAGACGAGGACTGGAATACCGAAGATTACGACCGTATCACAGACAACCGTTTTGTTCGGTCAACAGATAATCCACTCAGCACCTTTTCCATCGATGTAGATGTAGCCGCATACGGCAATATGCGCCGCTTTATCAATAACGGCAAAATGCCACCCGCCGATGCGATCCGCGTGGAAGAGCTCGTGAATTATTTTAAATACGATTACCCGCAACCCAAAGGCAAAGATCCTTTCGGTGTGCACACGGAAGTAGCCACCGCGCCGTGGAATCCTTCACATAAACTCGTGATGATCGGGTTGCAGGGAAAAAATATTCCGATGGACAGATTGCCGGCCTCCAATCTTACTTTCCTGATAGATGTATCGGGTTCGATGAGTTCGCCGGATAAATTACCATTGGTCAAAGCATCGATGAAACTGCTGGTGGAAAAGCTGCGTGAACAGGATATGGTTTCGATAGTCGTATATGCAGGAGCTGCGGGACTGGTATTGGAACCAACACCGGGCAGCGATAAAAAAGTAATTCTCGATGCCATCGACAACCTCGAAGCCGGTGGTTCAACCGCTGGCGGAGAAGGCATTCGTCTTGCTTATGAAACCGCCCGCGAAAACTTCATGCGCAATGGTAACAACCGTGTCATCCTTTGTACCGATGGCGACTTCAACATAGGAGCCAGCAGTGATGCCGCACTTGAAAGAATGATCGAAGTAGAAAGAAAAAGCGGTATTTATCTCTCTGTACTTGGTTATGGCATGGGCAACTACAAAGACAATAAAATGCAGAAGCTGGCCGATAAGGGCAATGGTAATCATGCTTACATCGATGGTATTGCAGAGGCAAGAAAAGTATTGGTGGAAGAATTTGGCGGCACTTTGTTCACGATTGCCAAAGATGTAAAACTGCAAATCGAATTTAATCCCGCCGTAGTACAGGGGTACCGCCTTGTGGGCTATGAAAACCGCCTGCTGGCGAAAGAAGATTTCAATGACGACAAAAAAGATGCAGGTGAACTCGGCAGTGGTCATACGGTTACGGCATTTTATGAAATCATTCCGGTAGGAATAAATGATCCCTTGCTTGCACAACCCGATTCTCTGAAATATCAGCAGGCACCGGTTGTTGCAACCGGTAAAACGACTGAACTGATGACGGTGAAACTGCGTTACAAACAACCCGACAGCGAGACCAGTCAACTGATGGAAACGGTGATAGCCAACAGCGATAAAGGATTTGAAAAAGCATCCGAGAACTTCCGTTTCGCTGCGGCTGTAGCAGAGTTTGGTATGTTGCTGCGCGCGTCTGAGTACAAAGGCAGTGCAAACTATCAGCAGGTATTGCACCTGGCGCGTAATGCGCAGTACCGTGATCCGGAAGGATATCGTGCGGAGTTTATCGGCATTGTGGAGAATGCGCAGAAGCTGGCGGCGAAGGCCATGGGCAAGGAGATGAGCTACAGGTGAATGGTCAATGGTGAATAGTGAATGGTGTATGTGATCATCCCTGGTTCGTGTCTCCACGAACCAGTATCAGGGAGTTCGGATTTATTACTTGAATGACGATACCAATCTCTGCGGCTTAATTTCTTAACGCCTTTGCGTGAAAACCAAGTCCTGTCATAGCGAAAAAATAATACTTAAAAAAAGCTTATGAGAATTTTCTACCTCTTCATCCTGCTGGTGATAAGCGAATCCGCTTTCGCACAGGCCTGTCCCCCGCTTAAAAATGATGCAACAAAAATCCAGATCCGCTGCAGAGTCGGCGAACGTGACACGGTTAATAAACCCATGTGGGTAGTAGATGGCGTTGTTGTTACAGAAGAGCAAGTGGCAAAGATTGACCCCAATACTATCGAGTCGGTAAATATTCTGAAGAACGATACCTTGATTGGATGCCATCAAAGTGGCCGTTCAGGTATTATCGTTGTTACGCTGAAGAAAATAAAAAATGTACTGACTATCGCAGACGAAGAGAACGGGCAATGCATACCTGCCGCCAGTTTTCAACTCATAAGCGCCAAAGATTGTTCCCGGCAGGCGGCCGATGCCCGTGGGCAGGTGCTAAAGGAAAAATTGTCAAAAGGAACTGCGTATACGATTCAGGTCACAGCCATTGGTTATTTACCGGTAACGCTTTCATTAAAGGAAGGCTATATTCCCGATACCATTAAAATGCAACGGAAAGTGACATGTGAGGAGAATGTAACGGTCGTAGCTACAAGCCGTATCAGGAGAATATGTCATATGGTTTGCTGTCTGGTCACGACTACAATCAATGAGCAAAAAAAAGAAGATATTGTTTCTCCGGATGCTCAATTTTTCACTTACCCCAACCCACTCACCCGCGGTCAGCAACAAACCATCGAATGGACGGCCTCGAAAAATGCATCCTATACTTTACAGGTATTTGATCAGGGAGGGAAGATGTTATGGAGTACCAACCTCAAAGCCAAAGAAGGAGTGAACCGCTATACCTGGCAACCCACGCAGCAATGGACGGCCGGTACCTACATTCTTCGATTGAGCAGTGCGGATGGTAAATACGTGGCTTCTTCTAAAATGATCAGGCTTTAGCGGGAGAAGGCAGGGTGGTATTTTTCCAATGTTTTTTTCAGAAACTCGCGGTCGAGGTGTGTGTAGATTTCTGTGGTGGTAATGCTTTCATGTCCCAGCATTTCCTGCACGGCGCGCAGGTCGGCGCCGCCTTCCACCAGGTGGGTAGCAAAGGAATGACGAAACGTATGCGGTGATACCGTTTTTTGTATACCCGCTTTTGCCGCCAGGTCTTTTATTACTAAAAACACCATCACGCGACTAAGATGCGTGCCGCGGCGGTTGAGGAATACAATGTCTTCGTTACCCGGCTTTACCGGAATGTGCACGCGTACATGTTCGGCATACAACCGGATATTTTTAATGGCGTTGTCGCCGATAGGCACGAGTCTTTCTTTATCACCTTTACCAATTACACGGATGAAACCAACGTCGAGATAGAGTTGCGAGATACGAAGATTGACTACTTCGCTAACACGCAATCCGCAGCTATACATTGTATCCAGCATGGCTTTGTTGCGCGTGCCATCGGGTTTGCTGAGATCGATCTGGTCAAACATCGCTTCGATTTCTTCGAAACTGAGAATGTCCGGTAATGTGCGTTTGAGTTTGGGTGTAGCGAGCAGGGTGGTGGGATCGGCTGTGATGATTTCTTCCGCAGCGCAATAGCGGTAGAAGGCTTTTATCCCGGAAATAATACGGGCCTGGGATGATGGAGTCATGCCCAGGCCCGCTATCCAGTGAATGAATTGCTGCAAATCTTCCAGGAGGACCTGGGCCGGCGTCAGCAGGTTGTTTTTTTCCTGCAGGTATTGCGTAAGCTTATCAATGTCGCGGAGATATGCCTCCGTGGAGTTGTCGGATAATGATTTCTCCAACTGCAGATAAGCCTTGAATCCTTTTTTATATGCCTCCCACATCCCGCACGGGATAAATTATTTCAGCGTAATATTTTTTTCCAGTTCCTGCCACTTGTCGTCAATTTTCACTTTGGCCCAGATGCGGGTAGCGGTGATGTTGACGGAGTCGAGTGTCTGGTGAAGATCTTCGTAATTGATGTCCAGCTGTTTGCCGAAGGTCATCATAGCTTCTTTACCGGTAGCAACTTCTTCCACGAAGATGTTGCCGCGGTCAGTGTATACAACCAGGTCGCCGGTGATAGAGAATTTCTTATCAAATGGTGTGACAGCCGTTGGTTTTACCTGTATGTTTTGCCCTTTGCCATATGGAAGTTTGAGCAGGTAACCGCGTCCACTCTGGCAATCGTTGAATTGTACATAAGCCATAGCCGTATCGCGGAAAGAAACCTTTACATAATCTTTGTTGATCTTCATTCCCGGACGGAGGTACTCGCTGAAGGCAAAGCTGTGATCGCTTTCACTGCGCTCCATACCCCAGGTTACAGAGTCGGGGGAGCAGTTGGTGGGAACGATATGGACGAATGGTTTCATCGCACTGCTGCCTTCGTATTTCAATGTGTCTTTGAGGCAAACAGTATCGCAGAAAGAGGCAGAAGTGGCAGAGCCGCTACCTGAACCACAGGAGCCCAAGGACAATGCCAGGGCTGCAGAGCCCGCAAGCAAAAAGAATAATCGCATATACGTCAGTTTTTTTGGATATGGACAAAAATAACCAATCAGGGGCTTGGACGGCAATTTTCTTTTATCTTCGAATGGAGGCGTAAGGCATAGGGCGTAAGGTGTAGGGCATAAGGTATAAGGTGTAAGGTTTAGATAGAATTTAAGCCCGAGGGTTTGAAAGGAGGTCCCTGAGGTGCTCGAAGGGCCTGAGGCCGATACTTCGGCCCCTCGAAGGGCCGGAAGCCTAAGCCAGCATTCACTATTGACCATTCACCATTCACTCCCGAGACTTCGGGATTGACTTTTGAATTTTGAATTTTGACTTTTGAATTATCCCCCATGTTTACATTCCACGATTTTCAACAAGTAATCAAAAACAACAAAGGCCGCTATCGCCGGTTCCTCTCCAAACTGGAAAAGAATCCTCCGCGTGGCCTCGACAAACTTACGTCGAGGGCAGAAGGCGAAGTGTGGAAAGAAGTAGAATGCCTGAGCTGCGCCAATTGCTGTAAAACAATGACGCCGACTTTTACCCCGGCAGACATCCGCCGCATCAGCGCGCATTTCAACATGACGCAGGACGAATTCAAAAAGAAATGGCTGCGGCAGGAGCGGGGTGGCAACCGCGACTGGCTCAACGTCCAGCAACCTTGTCAATTTCTCAACCTCGAGGATAACAAATGCAGCATTTATGAAATACGCCCGGTAGATTGCGCAGGCTTTCCGCATTTACCTAAAAAGAAAATGGTGGACTATATACATATCCACAAACAAAACATAGAATACTGCCCCGCTACTTACAAGATGGTAGAAAAGATAAAAAGCTGGGTAGAACAATCCGGTAAAATCTAAACCAACCTCTCCGGCATGATCATATTCGGTACCCGCAACAAAGCCATCGCACAAGAAACTTTCCAGGGAAAATGTATACACTGCGGACAACTGGCCACAGTTCAGTTGGTGGTTGTACAACGCTACGCACATGTATTCTGGATTCCCTTTTTTCCCATAGGCAAAAAAGGAGTTAGCATTTGTTCTCACTGCAAACAGACACTCACCGTTAAAGAATTCAGCGACGAATACCGCGAGTTTTATAACCAGGTCAAACAAAATCGCCGCCCACCCATCTATATGTACTCGGGACTGATACTCCTGGGTTTGCTGATCGTAGCAGCCATCATATCGGGTAAAAAACACCAGGCAGCGTTGCGTAAAAAAATTGCCAATCCCACTGTGGGGCAGGTATATTTCATCAGGGAAGCCTACGATCGGTACACATTGTATAAAGTGGTGGAAACATCTAAAGACAGCGTATATGTGCTGTTTCACATGATGGAAACCAATAAAGAACGGGGATTATCCAAACTGAAGACACAGGATATTTACGACAATGAAAAACAAGCTTACTCAATCGGCCAGGTTCAATCGATGTACGATGAAGGGAAACTGGTCGATATCGAATAAGTTTACAAGTACACATCACGAAGTAAAAAGAACGATGGCTCTTTTCCCTTCGGGCACACAATAGAAAGGATATCATATTGTATCCACTTGTGTTCCGGATGCAGGTACAGGTATTCATCAGCGGCTTTTTTCAGGTAATTGAATTTCTTTTTCGTTACACTTTCCTCGGGGTAACCCATGTTGGTACTGCGCCGCACTTTCACTTCAATAAAATGTAGTTTTTTACCATCGTGTGCAATGATGTCGATCTCGTGATGCTTGTGCCGCCAGTTTCTGGCAATGATGGAATAACCCTGTTGCTTTAACCAGGTTGCGGCCTGTTCTTCTCCCCATTTTCCCAATTCATTGTGCGCTGCCATATTGTATCTTTACGGATAATCTAATAATCATGAAAGGTATTGCTCAATTGAGAGGAACCGTACGGCATTATGACTGGGGCGGATACGTTTTTATCCCCGACATGTTGCAGATTGAAAACCCCGCACACCAGCCTTTTGCCGAGTGTTGGTTTGGCGTACATCCGCAAGCCACTTCCACGCTTATCTGGCCCGACGGTCAACAACAATCTTTACTCGAATACATACAATCGGATAAAAAATTATTGGGCGAGGCAACAGCCCGGCGTTTTGGTAATATGCCCTACCTGCTGAAACTGCTGGATGTAAAAGATATGCTGTCGATCCAGGTGCATCCGTCCAAAGAAGCAGCGGTGCAGGATTATGCGAAAGAGAATGCCGCAGGCATTCCCGCAGATGCGCCTCATCGCAATTATAAAGACGATAATCATAAACCCGAACTCATGGTGGCCATGGGTGAATTCTGGTTATTGCATGGGTTTAAACCCGTAGCGGAACTGAAAAAAACATTGGGAGAAGTGCCGGAGCTGAATGATTTGTTGCCTGTTTTTGGCGAAGAAGGGGATTACAAAGAACTCTACCGCTATGTAATGGAGATGCCGCAGCAAAAGGTGAACCAGCAACTGAAACCCTTACTCGACCGCATTCTGCCTCAATACCAGGCCGGACAACTCAACCGCTCGTCTGCTGATTTCTGGGCGGCAAGAGCAGCACTCACCTTTAACCATGAAGGCACTACCGACAGAGGGATATTTTCTGTTTACCTGTTTAACCTGGTGCATTTGCAGAAAGGACAGGCTATTTTTCAGGATGCCGGCGTTCCGCATGCTTACCTCGAAGGGCAAAATGTGGAGATCATGGCCAGTTCAGACAACGTGCTGCGCGGCGGCCTCACCACCAAACACATCGATGTGCCGGAATTACTCAAGCATACACGATGTGAGCCAACGGAAGTGAAGATACTGGACGGAGAAAAGGAGGGGGCATTACTTCGTTACCGCACGCCCGCACCCGATTTTGAATTAAGTAAAATAACATTGGGAAAAGACGATACGCTCACACTGGAATCGGGTACAGCGGAAATATTTCTGCTTACCGAAGGCCGTGTGTCGCTGTCTGATGGGAAAAACACCATCGACCTGCGGAAAGGGGAGTTGGCAGCAGCCGCTTTTGCGGGGCAAAAAACGAAGATCCGCGCCCTGGAACCGGCGGTGGTGTTCCGCGCCGGCGTGCCCGCTAACTAACCTATGTCAGTTAAATTCCCTTACTTTGCAGCTAAACCGCATCGAAAATCATGAAACTGAATAAATCAACGATCTGGGCTTTTGTCATATTGATTCTTACTGCCAGTCTGTACCGTATCTGGAGCGACCGTCCTTATGGTTTTGCTCCGCAAATGGCGATGGCCATATTCGGTGGCGCTGTGATCAGCAACAAACGTATGGCGTTTATTCTGCCGCTGTTATCGCTGTTTCTTTCTGATGTATTATATGAAGTGTTGTTCCGCAACGGACTTTCACCTATCCAGGGTTTTTATCCCGGTCAGTGGGGTATTTACCTGTTGTTCATCGGTCTTACCTTCTTTGGTATGCTGATGAAGAAAATAAATGTATTGAGCGTACTGGGCTTTACCGTGGCTGGCTCAGTATTGTTTTTCCTGATCTCCAACCTGCTGGTATGGGCCGGTAGCGGTGGTCTTGGTCGCCCCCAGACATTCGAAGGACTGATGTTGTGCTATGGCGATGCGCTGGCATTTTATCGTCAGTATGCCGGCACGGAATTGATGCCATTGCTGGGTGATTTGTTTTTCTCTGGTGTGTTATTCGGCAGTCACTACCTGATTACGAAGAAGGTATTGCGCACAGCGGATGTGCAGGCAGCATGAGAGAGGGCAATAAGTGAATAAATGATATTGAAGCGTGAAAGATTCTTTCACGCTTTTTTTGTGCCTTATGCCTTAAGTCCCCCGCTTTTCTCTGCCTCATACCCCGTATCGATCAGCAGCGGCCCGTTGTCGGCTGCCTGGGTAGCGAGTTCGTCGCAGCGGTTGTTGAAGGGGTTGTCGGCGTGGCCTTTTACCCATTTAAAACGCACCTGGTGTTTCGCGGCGAGCTGTGCATACCGCGTCCAGAGATCTTTATTCTTCTTTCCTCCTTTGAAATTCGTGGCCAGCCAGTTTTTCAACCATCCTTTTTCCACCGAATTCACCACGTACTGGCTATCGGAATAAACGGTTACGGGCAATCCGTCTTTTTTCAGCGCTTCCAGGCCGGCAATGACGGCGCGTAATTCCATCCGGTTGTTGGTCGTAAGCCGGTAACCTTGCGAAAGTTCTTTGCGTTTGTCGCCGAACATGAGGATGACACCATAACCTCCCGGTCCGGGATTTCCTCTGGCTGCTCCATCCGTATACATTGTGATCATGGTGTGCAAGGTAAAAGAAAAAAGGCAGCCAAAGCTGCCTTAAACGTTTATGATTATTTATGAAATCTTAGTGGTTCACACTGGTGTATTCCAGTTTGTCGATACCGATACCGTATCCGTTTACCGCAAGATCAGAAACGAAATAGCGGAAAGCAACGCGACCTTTTACAGGTTTGTTCAAACCGGAAATAGTTGCTTCAAATTTGGTCCAGCGGCTGGGATAACCGGCTTCAGAACCAATGAGCAATGGGTTAACGTCTACCAGGTTTATCGTGAATGCACCTACGCTTGTCGGATCGTCGCTCAGCATTTCATCACCGGGTTTGGTGGTAAGACGCAGTTGCAGACGGTCAGGATAGATATCCGTAGGGTCAACATACTCGTTGATAGAGAAGGTGTAGAAAGAAACTTTATCGCCGTTCTGTACGGTGATCTCGGGAGAAATCGCCCAGGCATTGATTACATCACCTTCGCTTGCTTCAAAAGTAGACAGCAGGAATCCGGAGCCGGATTGTGGAGGAACCGCACCTGTGGTGATCCATCCTTTTTCGATACCCACCGGAATTTCATCGCTTTTGTTGGCAAAGATCCATCCTCTGCCTTCAGCGGCAGCAAGGTTGTCAAATTCTTCGGAGAAGGTTTGATCTGCAACAGGCTCTTCTGTAATGTTTTCGTCTTTGTCCTGGCAGGAGGTCATCAGACCAGTCGCTAATACGCCAAGCAGGGCGTAGCGATATAAAGCAGTTTTTGTCATGGTTTTTCTCTTTTTAGAGTTTTTCGTGCCTGCTAAAGTACCGAAAAAAAGCAAAATCCTTCGTTTTTATACCTGAAACACGCCTAATTTCAGTTCGGGGATCACGGGATTCTGGTTGGCGGCCTTTATTCCTTCGGAAATTACCTGCCTGGTAGCCAGCGGATCGATGATGGCATCCACCCAAAGTCGTGCGGCAGCATAATAAGGGGTGGTCTGCGTATCGTACCGGTTTTTGATCTCGTCGAGCAATTTTTTCTCTTCCGCGGCATCCACTTCGCGGCCGGCCGTCTGGATCTGCAGCAGGGTTTTGGCAGCTTGCTCACCACCCATCACCGCAATTTTGGCCGAAGGCCAGGCATAGATAAACCGCGGATCATAAGCTTTTCCACACATGGCATAGTTGCCCGCACCAAATGAATTTCCGATAATGATGGTGATCTTCGGCACTACGGAATTGGCCACGGCATTCACGAGCTTCGCACCGTCTTTGATAATACCGGCATGTTCGCTTCGGCTGCCCACCATAAATCCTGTAACGTCCTGCAAAAAGACCAGCGGGATTTTTTTCTGGTTACAGTTAAGAATAAAACGTGCGGCCTTATCGGCGCTATCATTATATATAACGCCGCCCATTTGCATTTCACCTTTGCGGCTTTTCACAATCTTACGTTGGTTGGCCACAATGCCCACTGCCCATCCATCAATTCGTGCATAACCACACACGATGGTTTTACCATAGTCTTCCTTGAATTGATCAAAAGCCGAGTCGTCCACCATGCGTTCGATCAGATCGACCATGTCATAAGGTTTGCCGTCGTTCGGGAACAGGCCGTATAATTCAGACGGATCTTTGGCGGGTGATTTGGGTTCGATGCGGTCGAAACCGGCACGCGCTGTTTCCCCGAGCAGCGACATGATGCGGCGAACCTGGTCGAGGCATTGCTGTTCCGTATCGAATTTATAATCGGCGATGCCGGACAGTTCGGTGTGTGTGGCGGCGCCGCCCAGTGTTTCGGCATCGATATCTTCACCCACGGCGGCTTTAACGAGATAAGGACCGGCCAGGAAAATAGAACCGTTGCCGGTGACCATCAATGTTTCGTCGCTCATGATCGGCAGGTACGCACCGCCTGCCACGCAGGCGCCCATTACTGCTGCAATCTGGGTAATACCCATCGCGCTCATTTTGGCATTGTTGCGGAAGATGCGGCCGAAATGTTCTTTATCCGGAAAAATTTCATCCTGCATCGGCAGGAAAACACCGGCGCTGTCGACCAGGTAAATGATGGGAAGATGATTTTCCATCGCTATTTCCTGGAGGCGGAGATTTTTTTTACCAGTGATAGGAAACCAGGCACCTGCTTTTACGGTTTGGTCGTTGGCCACGATCATGCATTGCCGTCCGCTTACATAGCCGATACCGGCAACCGTACCACCGGCGGGACAACCGCCATATTCGGCATACATCTCATAACCGGCAAAAGCGCCGAGTTCGGTAAACGTACTGTCTTTATCAGTGAGATAAGCGATGCGTTCGCGTGGAGTGAGTTTGTTTTTTTCGCGTTGACGCGCGATAGCTTTTTTCCCTCCGCCTTCATAGATTTTTTCCAGCCGGCGACGCATTTCCGAGAGGGATTGTTTCATTTTGTCTTCACTCAGGTTGTAGGCAATGTCCATAGTCAGATCGTTGAGGATAAAGATAGTGAATTGTGAATCGTGAATAGTCAATCGTGAATAGTGAATAGGTGAATTGTCAATCGTCAATCGTTGGTCTCAGTTTCCGATACCATTCTTTGCGTCTTATTTACTTTGCAGCTTTGCGTGAAAAAGAGCATCGTTTCACGCAAAGACGCCTAAGGAGCAAAGACGCAAAGAACCAGGGCTGTTTAAACCTTCTTTAACAGACATTCTTATGGAAGAGATCCGCAGCGCCATCTCATTTTGCTAAACCTGTGTATGAATCAACTGTTCTTCCTGCTGCTGGCATTCAGTAGTATGCCGGCGTGTACCGGAGTGTCTTCTTCTCAACTTCCTGCTGATGAAAAATTATCCGGGCCCGCTAGGGTTGCTCAAAATACGATCGGTGAAATTGCTGTACCGGCTGGTTATAGCCGGCTTGTTTTTCCGGAGGCTACATTCGGCGCATGGTTGCGGAAAGTTTCTTTGAAAAAAGACAATATTGTTTACCTGTATAATGGCACAAAAAAGCGCAATCAATCCGCCCAGTACGCAGTGCTCGATATACCGGTTGGTAAGGAAGATTTGCAACAGTGCGCGGATGCGGTGATGCGCCTGCGGGCGGAGTATTTTTTCAACCGTGGTGAGTATGCACGGATAAATTTCAAAGCTTCGGATGGAACCATCCTTTCATTCGCTGACTGGCGCAATGGATTTCGTTATCATCTCCAGGGCAATAAACTGTTAAAGCGGCAAAGCAGTTCAGCATGTATCAACCTGCGTCAATGTTTTGATGCCTATTTGCGAGTGGTGTTTTCGTATTGCGGTACGGCAAGTTTGCAACAGTCCCTGCATCATGTGGAAAATATACAGGATATCCGTGCCGGCGATGTATGGATTGAAGGAGGTTATCCCGGTCATGCCATGATCGTGATGGATGTAGCCGCCAGTGCCCGGAATGAAAAAATATTTTTACTGGCGCAAAGTTATATGCCAGCCCAGGATGTGCATGTTGTCCGCAACCCCGCGGCCGATAGTAGCCCCTGGTATAAGGTGAAGCAAGGGCAACCTTTGTACACTCCGGAGTGGAACTTTGCCAGTGGCAGTCTTTACAGGTTTTAGGTGATAGGTTGTAGGTTGTAGGTTACAGGTAATAGGTAATAGGTAATACACACCATTGACCATTGACGATTGACGATTCACGATTCGTTTTTTTACTTTTGAATACATGAAAGTTGCTACTACCATCATTTATTATCTATTTCTGACATGGCTGATTGCCATTATCTGGCTTGGCTTCAGCGGATCAGTTACGTTTGGGTATGGACTGGGTGATTTGTTTTTACTCATCGCATTGATCATCCTCGGCATTGGTTTTTCAGCTGTTTATTTCTCTGCCGGTTATTTTATGCGGTCTAAAATGGGCGGCCTGTTCTTTATACTTTTCGCCGCAGGCGTCATAGCTGTTTTTAGCTGGATGGCTTCTTTTTAAGGTAATAAGTCTAAGTGAACAGCCGATTTGCAGCTTGTTTCTATTCAGGATTAACGATTGACCATTCACTCATTGACTTATTGCAAAAAGAAAGGCTGCCCAAAGGCAGCCTTTCTTTTTATCGGGATCGTTTCGATCAGAAGATATAACGAACACCCAGTTGCATACCCCATGATGTGCTTGTAGACACGTTGTTCACGAAGGTTTTTGTAACAGGAGCGTTTTGGAAGGTAGTCAGACGGAAAGTTGGAACGTTGTTGGTTACAGATACCAGTTGCAGCGGGTTGTTTACTGTGGTGATCTGACGCACACCCCAATCGCTGTTGATCAGGTTGAGTACGTTGTAGATGTCAGCAGTGAACTGCAGTGTATGACGCTGCTTGCCGATTTTAGTGAAGATATCCTGAACCAGTTTCATGTCCACACGGTCAAACCATTTGTTTTTGGCGCCGTTACGCTCAGCAACCTGTCCTTTGTGCTTGCTCAGGTAAGGATCCTGGTTGATGTAGTTCATGAAAATCTGTTCCATTTCAGCTTTGGTGTAAGTAACACCGTTTGGATAAGTAAAGCTGTTTACAAAGGTGATTTCAGAAGGATTACGAGGGATGTACATCAGGTCGGAGCTGTTGTTACCATCGTTGTTCAGGTCACCATTGTATACATAGCTATAGGTACCACCGTGTCTGCCTTCATAGAACAGAGAGATAGTAGTTCCCAGGTGCTTCAGGTATTCGAAGCGGTAAGAAACATTACCTACTACACGATGAGGTACTGCGAAGTTAGAGTAGTACAGTTCGAGGCTGTTTTGCGTACCCAGGGCTGGGTTGGCGCCCCATACTGATGCAGCCTGAGAACCGGGGTTAGCGGTTACGTCAACAGCGTAAGTATAGTTATAGGCCAATGAAGCGTACCATCCTTTAGAGAAGGATTTAGCCAATTGTGCAGTAGCGGTGAATGAGCTTCCTTTGCTGGTATTGTCCAGTACGATCGCGTTGTTGATAGCGGTGTTGATCCGGCGTACAGCAGAAGTAGAAGCTGAGTAGCGCGGACGTGTTACCGTACCGGTAGTGATCGTTCCGTCAGGCGCTTTCTGGTTGGCGTTGAACATGTACACGGCATTGATGTCTTTGGTGAACATCGCGTCCAGTGTCAGTGTCCAGCTTTTACCCAGTTGCTTGTCGATACCTATGTTGGTTCTCCAAACCTGAGGGAATTTGAAATCTTTGCTTGCCAGTGCAAATGCGGACTGAGCAGATGTACCTGCAGTAGTCGGGAATACGCTTGCGGGCAGGCTGGAATTGTAGAAAGGATTGTAAGCGGTGCCGCTTGGGTTGAACAGGAAGTTGTTCAGGTTTGCTCCGGGTGTAGTTGGAGTTACCAGCGTACCGAATGTATACATAGAACTTGTAGAAGGAATGTTAGTCAGGTATACAAAAGGAATACGACCGGTGAAGATACCTGTACCACCACGAACGATCAGGCGTCTGTTGCCTTCCACGTCCCAGCGTGCGCTGATACGGGGAGAGAACAATGCGCGTGATTTAGGCCATTCGCCGGTTGTGTAGCGAGTGGGGTTGCCATTGATATCTGTCAGCGTAGTTAAGTTAGTGATGTAAGGGTTCTCGAGTGGCTGCTCAGGATAGATCGGCTTGTCGATACGCACACCTGCAGAAATTCTCAGGCGGTCGTTCACATTGTAATCGTCCTGCAGATAAGCAGACAGTTGACCGATTTTCAGGTTGGCTGAGTATACAGCGTCGCTTCCGTCCAGTGCATAAGTAAGAGAGAACAGGCGGGGAGCGCGGTTGTTGACAAAGTCATCAACGCTGCTGAACACATAGTATCCCTGAGAACCGGGCATGAACATATTACCTACTTTCTGATATTCGTAGCTTACGCCGGCAGTCAGCGTGTGCTTGCCCGCGAAGTAGGTAAAGTTGTCAGTGATAGAGTAGATATCGTTGATAACACTGTTGTTGTTACCGTTGAAAGGTTCGTTACCAACGCTGATGTAGTTGTTGATGTCACCACCACCTACGAGGATGTCCACAAAGGGAAACTGACCACCCGGGTGGATTTTGTCAGAGCTCGTTTTGGTGATAGTAGCCAGGAACTGGTTAGCGAAACGTCCTTTGAAGTTGCTGTTCAGTTCCAGCGCACCGGAACGCACGATGTCTTCCTGCTGGTAAGTAGTACCGGAGAAGCCCATAGCGCGATTGGAGAATTTAGGACCATAAGTCACCAGGCCTGAGCTGTTGGCACCGTTGATACCGCCGCTCTGGCTGGGGAGGAAGTCCTGTGTTCCTTTGAAATCGCTGTACTTCAGGGTCAGCTTGTGGGCCTGGCTGATGTTCCAGTCGAGTTTACCGAGGATTTTATGGTTTTCGTTGCTGAAAGCAGAGAAACGGTCGTAAACACCCGGATCGTATCCGAAGGTTTTTACATAGTCAGATACACGTTGCAGGTCGGTGGCGGTTACGCTTGATATGTTACCGGTACCGGAACCGCCGGTTGGCGTCCAAGTGATACCCGCTGCAGGTGGTTTGGTTTCTTTTTCTGCGTTAACGAAGAAGAAAACTTTGTTTTTGATGATCGGGCCGCCTACGCTTGCACCATAGATCTTCGATTTGAAGGGTACTTTGGGAGCACGGTCGCCGTTCAGTTTATAACCGATCATTTCCTGGTTTTGCATGTAGCCATACACAGTTCCGTGAACGGTGTTGGTACCGCTTTTGGTTGTAGCGGCGATGTTACCACCGGTAAAATTGCCCTGACGAACGTCAAAAGGAGCAATGTTTACAGAGATCTCATCGATCGCGTCCAGGGAAACGGGGTTGTTACCGGCGCCGGGCAGCGGGTTGTCGTTCAGACCAAAGTTGTTGTTCAGGTTGGCACCGTCGAAGGTGATGTTGTTGTAACGTCCGTCACGACCACCGAAAGAAGTACCGTTGGCCTGAGGGGTCAGACGGGTAAAGTCGGTAATGCTGCGGCTGATAGTGGGGAGCGTAGTGAGCTGGCGGCTGTTAACCACCGTGCTAAGGCCTTTCTTTTCAGTGGCGCTTCTGCGACCGCGGCCGGTTACTACTACACCGGTCAGTTCCTTTTCGTCGGTACCGAGCACGGCGCTGATGTTGTACGATTCACCCAGCAAAAGGGTGACATTTTCAAAAGTCTGAGGCTGCTGGCCTGTAAATCCGACGGTTACCGTGTACGGACCGCCGATACGCAGACCAACGAGGTTGAAAACTCCGTCCTTTTTGGCAATGGTGGCATAAGTGGTTCCGGAGGGCGTGTGGATGGCGGTAATGGTTGCACCTACCAGCGCTTCCCCGTTACTGGATTTCACAGTACCGGTGATGCTACTGGTAGTTACCTGCGCAAACAGTGCTCCGGATAAAAATGAAACTGCCAGAAGAAATAAAATTCTCTTAAGCATAAAGATTTGTTTACGATGTTTGGTTGCAAAGAAAGGGAATATTCTACAACTAAATATAAGCAAATATTAACAAATTATGATAGTATAATGACACCAGGGACAGGGCTTTCCGGCCCATAAACTTTACAGACTTTTTTTTGTTGCTACCTTTGTATAAATTGTACTGTATGTTCCACTCAATCGAAAGTGCTATCCAGGATATCCGTGAAGGAAAGATCATTATCGTGGTTGATGACGAAGACCGGGAAAATGAGGGCGACTTCATCTGTGCCGCCGCTGCCATTACCCCCGAAATCGTCAATTTTATGAGCAAACACGGGCGGGGCCTGATCTGCGTGCCGCTTCCGGAAGAACACTGCGATGAGCTGGGCCTCGACCTGATGGTCAGCAATAACACCGCCCTCCACGAAACGGCCTTTACCGTGTCCGTGGACCTGCTCGGGCATGGCTGTACCACCGGTATTTCTGCACATGACCGGTCAAAAACCATTCACGCCCTGATCGATCCTTTTATCAACCCGCTGGAACTGGGCCGCCCGGGTCATATTTTCCCGCTCCGGGCCAAAAAAGGCGGCGTTCTTCGCCGGGCAGGACATACCGAAGCTTCCGTAGACCTGGCGCGACTCGCCGGTTTTCCCGCACCTTATGGGGGGGTACTGGTGGAAATCATGAACGATGACGGCTCCATGGCCCGCCTGCCCGAACTGATGGAAGTAGCTAAAAAGTTCGATTTCAAGATCATTTCCATAAAAGACCTCATCGAGTACCGCATCAAACGCGATTCCCTGATAGAGGAAATTGTACGGGTTGAGATGCCCACCAAACACGGCAATTTCAAACTCGTAGCCTTCAAAGACAAACATTCTAATAATGAACACCTGGCCATGATCAAGGGCGAGTGGGAAAAAGACGAACCGGTACTTACCCGGGTACACTCTTCCTGTTTCACCGGTGATATCCTCGGTTCCCTGCGTTGCGATTGCGGGGAGCAACTGGAAAAAGCCATGGAAATGGTGGAAAAAGAAGGCAAAGGCATCATTCTTTATATGAACCAGGAAGGCCGCGGCATCGGTTTGCTCAACAAACTGAAAGCTTACCGCCTCCAGGAAGAAGGCATGGATACCGTTGAAGCCAATCTTCACCTGGGCTTCCAGATGGACCAGCGTGATTACGGCATCGGCGCACAGATACTCCGGCACCTCAACGTTACCAAACTCCGCCTCATGAGCAATAATCCCCGCAAACGTGTAGGACTTGTCGGCTATGGATTGGAAGTGGTGGAAAACGTACCCATTGCCGTTTGCCCCAATCCGCATAATGAACGTTATCTCAGAACGAAGAAGGAGAAGTTAGGACACGAACTGTAGGAGAGGCGTAAGGTCATCCGACAACCTTGGTTCGTGTATACACGAACCAAGGCATTCACAATTGACCATTCACCATTCACTAGTCACTGATCGCCTTTACCGGCGGCACGGTCTCCACACTATCCTGCTTGGGCGGCGGCGGTGCAGCCTGCTGTTTTTTGGCCGCTCTTTTACGTCCCCTCAACAGTTCCCCCAGATTATCAAATTCCCTCCGGTAAGAAATACTCGCACCCGATCTTTTATTACGGGCCGCACCCGAACTCGATGTGGTAAGATAGTCAAGGTTCTGCCGATAGAAGAAGCTCGCCCGGATCGTTCCTGTTTCATTGATCAGCCATTCCGCCGTTACATCCGGCAAAAACTGCACGTTCTGCTGAATGCTCGATTGCAAAGGCACGTCCAGCGTACTGCCCAATGTAAGGATGAACCGGTCTTTGAACATTGAGATCGGCACGTTCACATTGAAATTACTCTGGTTGATATTAAAGTTGCTATTCGGCTGATTCAACAAGTTGCGGTTATACACCGAGCCGCTGAAGTTTACCGACACGTTGTCCGTCTTCAGTATTTTGGATAGTTCAGAGTTGAGTTTGCGGTTGATTTCATTAAAGAACAGGCCGGAGATACTACTGATGGTATTATAAGTAAGTTCATTGATCGCTCCGCCGAATCCGGAGGAACTGGCCTGGTTGCTTTCGGGCGGCGCAAAACTGTTGAACACGATCAGGTAGGTTACCTGCCGCACCATCTCATTTTCATTTTTCCGCAGTTGCTCCAATGCGCTGGTTACGGAAAAGTTGTTATTGACATTGCTGTTCGGTTCCAGCTCAAGGCTGAATTTGAAATCGGGCTTGAACAGCTGTCCGGTCAGTTGGGCCACCACAATGATATTTTCCCGCTGACTGCCAATCGCCTGATCGAGGTTGAGACCGGTTACCAGCGGCGCAAAACTTACTTTCTCCGCTACGTACTGCGCTTCAAATTGTATTTGTGCTGCCATCGG
>Ga0160492_100231_pt1 | contig 41172 bp, 38 predicted proteins | sample DID2MG_FD_108258 | JGI IMG/M metagenome (GOLD analysis project Ga0160492, IMG submission 108258) | Enriched soil microbial communities from UW Madison campus, WI, USA - DID2877_E24_FP2 MG | ecosystem: Environmental > Terrestrial > Soil > Unclassified | place: USA: Madison, Wisconsin | collected... | reverse complement strand
TCTCACAGCCACCTATTCGCACCAGCCAACGGCATTACTCCTATTAAGCGCCCCCGCACGTCACCTATTCGCATCTCAACAGCACGATCACCCCACCAGCTCGCATTTAAGTTACTCTCACAGGCAACTATCCGCACCAGCCAGCGGAATTGCTTCTATTAAGCGCCCCTATGCGTCGCTTATTCGCATCTCAACAGCACGATCACCCCACCAGCTCGCATTTAAGTTACTCTCACAGCCACCTATTCGCACCAGCCAACGGGATCACTCCTATTAAGCGCCCCCGCACGTCGCCTATTCGCATCTCAACAGCACGATCACCCCACCAGCTCGCATTTAAGTTACTCTCACAGGCAACTATCCGCATCAGCCAGCGGAATTGCTTCTATTAAGCGCCCCTATGCGTCGCTTATTCGCTTCACAGCGGGCATAATCAGCCATCCGCCACATCCGGCCACCTGTTCCTTCCTCCGATGCCGTTAACGGCTTTCACTAGCTTTATCATAGCATCCCGCCATCTGTTAGGAAAATATTTCTATGCAATCTGCATCAACTTCATCCGATCTCTCCATCATCCGCCGAATCGCACGCCAAGCATACAAAAAGCGCCTCCGGCTCTCGGCCGGAAGGCGCTTGTCTAATCCATGTAGGGCTTACTTGCCAAGGAATCCTTCTTTGAAAATATTCAGCAAGTATTCCAGCGTTGTCGGATCGCTGTAAGACGATGCTTCCGAATCAATCTCGATGACGTGATTGTTCTTCACGGCCGGAATGTTGCTCCACGTCTCCGATTTCATGAACGAGTTGTCACCCGCCGCGCTGCGGCTCAGCACGACGAAGTCGCCTGCATAATCGGCCAGCACCTCCGGCGACAGCGTGTAGTAGCCCGGTCCGAGCGCATCGGCTTTAACCTTCTCCGGCATGTTCAGGCCCATTGCCTGATACAACGCCTCGGTGCCGCGCGCCCAATTGTTGCCGAACACATAGAAGCTCTTCGAGTCCGTCTCAATAACCGACACCGTCGTGTTCTCGCCATACTTCTCTTTCACTTGCTTGCCCAGCTCCGCTGCGCGTTTCGAGAAGTCGTCCATCCACGCTTGCGCTTCCTTCTCCTTGCCAAGCAGCTTGCCGATCTCGAGCTGCTGCGCCAGATAGTCCCGCTTGCCCCACGTAAAGACCACGGTCGGAGCGATTTCTTTCAGCTTGTCGATGTTTTTCATTTCCGTACCGGCGATGATAAGATCCGGCTGCTGCTCGATAATTTTCTCCAGATCGTTCTCCGATACGACCGTCACACCGTTCAGCTTGTCCGTAAACAACGGATTTTGATTGGTCCACTCGTCCACGCCGACCAGCGTTCCGTCAAGCGACAGCACGTTCGGGGCGTTCGTCAGAGCGACGATTCGCTGCGGGTGAGCCGGCACCTCGACCGGTCCAGTCTCCGACTGGTATGTCACCGTTCCGGACTGCGTCTCCGTCGTGGGTTCGCTGCCCCCTTGCGCGGACGGATTTTCTTGTTCGTTTTTCGAATTGGCGCCGCACGCGCTAAGCGCGACCATCAGCACCAGAACGAGGGGAAGCAACCATTTCTTCTTCATGTCAGGGTCTCCTTGTATGCCACAAAATTAAGCTATCCGCTCTTGATATTGAGAATCGTTCTTAATAATAAAGTTTATCACTGACGTTGTCAACGTCCCAATCTCCTTTCCCTTATGACCAGCCCATAGACTATATTAAATTATATACATCGAATTACTCGGAATTATAGTATAATAAAAATATCACGACTTCACCCTTACGAACGGGAGGATAACTATGATATCTTCACAACGACAAGACGATTGGAGCTGCGTTGACGAAGTCCCGCTCCACCGCGTCCGCGCCAATCAGCTCGGTATTCTGCTATTCATTATCATTAGCGTCATTACGCAGCAAATGTGGCTGCTTATCGTGCCTCTTGCCGTGCAGCTCGTCAGCCGTACTTGGGGCGTGCAATACAACCCGTTCGTCCGTCTGCTTGCTCGACTGTTCCCGGCCAGTTCCAGAACCGAAAGCCGCGAGCTGCTCCGATTCAATAACCTGCTGGCTATTCTATTCTTGCTTGGGGCTTTGGTCGGCTTCGCACTCGGCAGCCCTGTCATCGGCTACATTTTTCTCGGCCTTCTTAGCGCCGCTGTCATCCTGGCGCTGAGCGGATTTTGCCTCGGCTGCTTCATGTACTTTCAGTGGAAACAATTTATCGCAAGAAGGCGCCTGCGCCAATAACCGTCCGAGTGTACGGTCTCCGAATTGGCTTCGGACAACAAAACAAACGGATGAGTGGAGACCCTGTCTCTGCTCATCCGTTTGTTATTGAAACCGGTCATGCTTGGACTGCCTCTATACCGCCGTCACCGGATCGTGCTCCCCGCCTTCCGCCGTTCTGCGGCTGGACGCCGCCATCAGCAGACAAGACAGCAGCATCGCCCCCGCAAGACCGGCAATCAGCCACATCGTCGTCGTCGCGCCATAGCTGTCCATCAGCCAACCGGCAATTCGGGGGAAAATCGCTCCGCCGATGCCGCCGGCCGCAACCATCAGGCTCGTCGTGCGCTCCGTCATCCCTTCGATGCGGCTGTTCGCATAGACGAGCGCGACCGCGAATATTCCGGACATGACGAGTCCGGCCAAGCACGTCCAGATGACGAGCCCGCTGAACGACATCGTGAATACCGCCATCACCAAGACGATAATGGAGCCAACCGACGAGACGGTCAAGTAGACGGCAAATCCGACCCGGTCGGCCAGAGGGCCGGCGAACAAGCGCCCGATGACCATGAACAGCCAGAACAGACTAAGCACCGACGTAGCGCTTGTATCCGCCGCTCCCGTTCGTTCCATCAGGAAGGTAGCCAGATAGTTGGAATAGCTCATTTCCAGTCCGACATAGATCATAAAGAACAGCACGCCGAACAGCAGAAAAGGAACCGCCTTCCGGCTATAGCGCCGACGCGGCTGTCTCGCCCGCTCGGGCTTGCGTCCGCCCGCCGCTTCCGACGATCGCGCCGGCCAGCCGATCCGGTCGTCAGCCGGCCCGAACGACATCGTCAGCCAGAGCAGCATCGTGACGCCCGCTATTGCGGTCAGCGCCGGGAAGGCGAGCTGCCAGACGCCCATATGGATCAAATAAGCGGCTCCGATCGGCATGACGAGCGCCCCGACGCCGAAGAACACTTCGAGGAATACCATCGAAGAAGCCTTCTTCGCTTCCGACAGCTCGATGATCGTCGCGCCCACGATCGCCTCGGCCATGCCGAAGCCGAGACCGGCGAACGGGGCAATGAGCAGCATGAGCGTCCAAGGACCCAGCATGCTGTAAGAGGCCTCCGCAACGGTCAGGCAGCCGAATGCCAGCACGAGCGTGCTTCTTTTGCCGATTCGGGAAGTGAGCATCGGCGCGGCAAGCACGCCGAGCAAATAGCCGACGAATTGACTCGTAATCCACAGGCTGCCTTCTTTATAATCGAGTTTATAATGCGAGATCATCGGCTCAAGCACTGCTCCTGTCAGAACCATAGCCAGACCGATAAGAAAATAGGATAAGCAGCCGATGGCAATCAGTTTACGCATAGGAACTCCTTAAAGGTTTTGCGGTATAGTCGCGGGCTGTTCTAAACGCCCGCAAGGAGCAAAACCTGCATCGTAAGCATACGCTTAAGGTTTTGCGGTAAAACAGCCGACTCCGCCAAGGGCCGACTTGAAGCGCGACTCGCCTCGTAAGATAAGCTAAAGCTTTGTCCGGACTTCGTCCAAGCTGTGCGTTGCGCGATCCGTATATCTGTTATCCTATATATAACCCGATTCAAGAGGTCGATATCAGCATCTCCCAAATCCGACTTCATCATCATACCACTGCCGATAATCGCTTGGTTATGCCGGGTTCGAATCTTTCGTGACAAAATTGGAGATGATGCCCATGCCCCGCATTCAACCCGACAATATAGACAGCCGTCCGGCAGAGCCGGCCTTCCGCTTCGTCCCGATGACAAGGGACCAAGCGGAAGAACTATGCGGCTGGCGCTACGAGCCGCCGTTCGATCTGTACCGCTGGGCCGACTGGCCCCGCATGAAAGAAGAAGGCATCGAATTCGGCGACGATGCCATACGCGAACGCCAATATATAAGCGCCGTCGACGCACAGGGCCGCATGATCGGCTTCGTGCAATTGTTCCCGATTGTCGGCGTTACCCGGCTCGGCCTCGGGCTCCGTCCCGATCTGTGCGGCCGCGGGCTCGGCCCCGCATTCGCCCGGGCAGCCGCCGAAGAAGCGCTCCGCCGCGCGCCTGGCGATGCCGTCGACCTTGAAGTTCTGGTCTGGAACGCCCGCGCCGTCCGCGCCTATTCGAAGGCAGGCTTCGCCATCGAGGACACCTACGAGCGGCTCACGCCAACCGGACCGGCCGAATTCCATTGCATGGTCTACGCCGGCGCATAAGTGCGAACCGGCCATCGGCCGCTGATTTAGATCAGCCGCACGACCTGCGTCACGTTGCCGGCCTGCACGACTTCAATAATATGATGCTTCGCCACGTAGACGACGGCGCCGTCGCCGACGCGAATATCCGCTTGCTGGCCGAGGCCGTAGAACACGTCGTCGGCCAGCGCCTCCATCACTTCCGCCCGCTCCTCCTCGCCGAGCTCCTCCCACTCTTCCTTCGTCATCTCGAAAAACTCGAAGCTATTCGGAATCGCGCTTACCGCCTCCGTCAAATCCTTCAATATATCCGCATATTCGCGCGCGTGTCTAACGCCCATTCGAATCCCGTCCCTTCGCCTCTTCTAGTTGACTGTGCCTGCACCGCCAGCCGGCGGCCTCTGCGCCGCATTCACGGTAGTCTCTCCATTTTACACCAAAAGCTTTCCGCTTTCATTGCCGACAAGCTTTGCCCGCAAAACATTTTCTCCCCCCGCTCCGTTAAGCGCTCGCTATCGACCGTTTCGTTCATCCTGCGACACTCCGCGATACTTTTCGACCTTCCTCCGACAAAAAGGACTAATATCTCTAATCTCTACCCGCCATCATGACGATATATAAGGAAATGGGATGCTTCGGGCATTCAGATGCAGCATCATTGTACGTCGAACTTTCTACTATTGGACGGGGTGTATTATGGAGAAATCAACTGGAATCGGTATTGGACTCGGGCTTGTCGCCGTCGTGTTCGGGATGTATCTCAAGGGAGCGCCGATCGTCAATCTGGTGAACAACCCGGCAGCGTACGTTATTATTTTTCTTGGTACGGCCGCTTCGCTGTTCGTCGGGTTTCCGTTAGCGGAAATTCGTAAAATTCCGACCTTGTTCAGAATCATTTTTACCCAGCAGAACCTGCCTGCTCGCGAAGAACTGATCCGCCTGTTCATGGAATGGGCGACGATTACCCGTCGCGAAGGCCTGCTCGCGCTGGAAGCGAAGGTCGATGAAATCGAAGACGTGTTCCTGCGTAACGGCATGCGGATGATTATTGACGGCAACGATCAGGACTTCGTGCGCGACGTACTGCTTGAGGATATCGCGGCAACGGAGCAGCGGCATAAGACCGGCGCGCAAATATTCGCCCAGGCCGGCATGTATGCGCCTACGCTCGGGGTACTCGGCGCCGTTATCGGTCTGATCGCCGCCCTGTCGGATATGAGCGATATGAATAAGCTGTCGCATGCTATTGCCGCGGCGTTCATCGCGACGTTGCTCGGTATTTTCTCCGGTTACGTCCTGTGGCATCCGATCTCGAATAAGCTGAAGCGTCTGTCCCGACGCGAAGCGGACATCCGTCTCATGATGGTCGAAGGACTGCTGTCCATTCAGACCGGCGTCTCGACGATCGCCATCAGCCAGAAGCTGTCGGTATACCTGACGCCTACGGAGCGTGCGAAGATGCAGGAGAAGGAGGAGGGGGCCGGTGAGCAGAAGGCGTAAACACGAAGAGCACGAGGAGCACGCAGACGAATCGTGGCTCATTCCTTATGCGGACTTGATGACGCTGCTGCTTGCGCTATTTATTGTTCTGTTCTCGATGAGCTCCGTCGACGCGAAGCGATTCGATGAGATGAGCCGCGCGTTCAACATGGCGCTGGACGGCGGCATCGGCGTATTGGACGGATTCAAGACGCTGGAAGAGCACCCTTCGAGCAAGAGCGAGGACGAGAAGAGCAAGGAACAGACGCAGCAGCAAGCGCAGACCGTCCAGAGCAAGAAGCAGCAGAACGATGAGCTGGAGAAGCTCCGCAAGAAGGAGCAGGAAGACCTGGAGAAGCTGAAGAAGCAGCTCGATCAATATATCAAGTCGGCCGGCCTGACGACGCAGCTCGACACGAAGCTGAACCAGTCAAGACTCCTCATTACGATTAGCGACAACGCGCTGTACTCCTCCGGCAGCGCAGCGGTGAAGCCGGATGCCCGCAAGCTCGGACAATCAATCGCCAAGATGCTGAATAAGTATCCCGGTTACGAAATCATCGTCGCCGGCCATACGGACGACCAGCCGATCTCGAACAGCGAATTCCGCAACAACTGGGAGCTGAGCAACCAGCGCGCGCTCAACTTCATGGAAGTACTATTGAACAGCGCGAAGCTCGATCCGGCGCTTATCAGCTCGACCGGCTACGGCGAATACCGTCCGCTGGATACGAACGATACCGTCGCGGGACGGGCGAAGAACCGCCGCGTCGAAGTGTCGCTCATGCGCAAATATGCGGACGACACCGCAACGACGAACAACGTCGCCGTCGCCGCCAAATAAAGAAAGAGGCCGGAGCGCTTATCGATAAGCGCTCCGGCCTCTTTCTTATTCAATGCTCCGACGGCCTATAATCCAGCATGCCGAACAGCTCGTGCAATTCGTCGCGATGCAGATCGCGCCAGCGTCCGATCGCCAGATCCCCGAGGTGAATGTTCATAATCCGCATCCGGCGCAGCCGGATGACATTGTAGCCGAACGCCTCGCACATGCGGCGGATTTGACGGTTTTTGCCCTCGGTGAGAATAATCTTGAACACGCGCTCCGCCACGCGCGTCACTTTGCAAGGCAGCGTCATCGCGCCTAGAATGCGAACGCCCCCGCTCATGCCCTTCAAGAACATATCGGTCACCGGTCGGTCCACCGTCACGATATACTCCTTCTCGTGCTTTCCCTCGGAACGCAAAATCTTATTGACGATATCGCCGTCGTTCGTCAGCAGAATAAGCCCTTCCGAATCCTTATCCAACCGGCCAATCGGGAATATCCGCTCGCGGTGCCCGACGAAATCGACGATATTGCCCTTCACCTGATGCTCCGTCGTACTCGTAATGCCGACCGGCTTATTCAACGCAATATATACGTGCCGCTTCGACTCGCCGATACGCTTGCCGTTCACCCGGACATCGTCGCCATGCTCCGCTTGGCTGCCAAGCTGCGCGAGCACCCCGTTAATCGTGACGCGGCCCTCCTCGACCAGCTTGTCGGCTTCCCTTCGGGAGCAATAGCCGGTCTCGCTAATAAACTTATTAATCCTCACTTGTCCTTCACCCCATCATGCTGCTGTCCGAGCTTTCGTTCCTCTTGCCGCCGCGCGGCTCCGCGCCAAGCGCGGCCGTATCCGCCGAGTTATACACATAGACGCCTTCTTCGGCGGGACGTGTCCCGGCCTTCAGCATAGCCGCCGCGACGACGTCGCCGTCAATCGGACGATAGCGCCGCAGTCCGCCCATCATGAACGGTCGAAGAGCCACCGCCGCCCAAGAGCCGAGCAGCTCGCCCAGCCGCAATTCCTGACGCTTGCCGAGCAGCAGCGACGGCCGGAACAAGTGCAGCTCCGGAAGCTTCAATTCCGCCAGCTCCTCCTCCAGCTCGCCCTTCACCCGGCTATAGAAAAAGGGCGACGTTGTCGAAGCGCCCATCGCGGTCACCGCCACATACTTGCGGCTGCCGCCATTTTGGGCCCATTGACCAAGCATAAGCGGGTAGTCGAAATCAACCTTACGGAACGCTTCCTTCGTCTTCGCCTTGCGAATCGTCGTTCCGAGCGCGCAATAGACGACCTCGGCTTCAACGTCGGACAGCGCTTCGGCCATCCGATCGAAGTCGGCCGCGATGACGCGCAGCTTGCTTGCGTTTGCCCCTGCCGCGGACGCGATTCGCGCCGCCGTGCCGTCCAGCGGGCGGCGTACGAATAAGGTCAGCTCGCGGCAATCGTCCTGCGCCAGCAGCTTTTCGAGCAAAGCGCTGCCGACGAGGCCGGTTGCGCCGACGAGCAGCGCCCGATATCCCGTTGTTGAATCGATTGGCGGTTGATGGCGTTCCACGTCCCGATCCCATCCTTCATATGCCGCATTAGAGCTATGCGATCTGTACCGTCTATTGTACCTGAAATTACGCCGTCAATCGAGACTGTACTGCGGCGCCGCGTTGGGCTCCCAAGCGGAACCGCTAGGAAATTTCCTTCAAATCCAGCGGCGGCTGCGGCTCAAGCTGCGCCGACACGCCCGGCAGCCGAATCATAACGGTCGTTCCGACATCGATCTGGCTGGAGATGAACATCGTTCCGCGATGGCTTTGAATAATCCGCTGGCTAATCATAATGCCAAGACCCGTGCCGGCTTCCTTGCCCGTCACGAACGGATCGCCAAGCGTTGGAATCATCTCCTCCGGAATACCGCAGCCCTCGTCGACGATCTCGATGTTGACCTCCTGCTGCTCGCCCAGCTCGACCGTTATTTGGATGGCGCCGCCGCTTGGCATCGCCTCCATCGCATTTTTCAGCAGATTGATAAACACTTGCTTAAGCTGATTCTCTTCACAATGAACGTAACATGCCTCCTTCGTAAATTCACTTTGAAAAATAACGCCGCACAAGTGAGCCTGACTATCAAGCAGCGACATTACATCTCCGAGTACAAAACGAACGTCCTTCACCTCGAATTTCGTAGCCTGCGGCTTCGCCAGAATAAGGAACTCCCCGACAATCAGGTTGATCCGGTCGAGCTCGGTCATCATCATATCGATATGCTCTCGGTTCAACTTGTTCGTCTGCATCTGAAGCTGCAGGAACCCTTTGAGCGTCGTCAGCGGGTTGCGAATCTCGTGGGCGACTCCGGCCGCCAGCTTGCCGACCGTCGTCAGCTTCTCCGAGCGGCGCAGCAGCTCCTCCATCTTGTTGCGGCCCGTCATGTCGCGCGTAATGCTCGCGAACGCCCGTATCGTACCGCCCGTATCGCGAATCGGCGAGATCGTGACGCTGACGGAGACATATTCGCCGCTCTTCTTGCGCCGCATCGACTCCATCGGCGGTACGGTTTTGCCCGCCAGCAGAGCATCCATCGCCTTCCGCTCCTCCTGCTCCCACTGCGCCGGAACGAAGGCCAGCCTGCGGCCGATCACCTCATGCTCCTCGTAGCCGAACATGTGCGTGAAGGCGGCGTTAATGGACGATATAATACCATTCTGGTCAAATACGTGGATCGCATCCGTCGTATGATTGATGAACGATTCCAGATAGTCCTTCATGGAACGATTGTCCTCGAACGCGCGTTTCAGCTTCGTCATATAAACGCCCATATTTTTGGACATATTATTCATTTGCAGCGCGAGCTGGCCGAACTCGTCCTTGCCATGCACCGGTATGATGTCGTCGAACTTGCCGTTGGCCACTTTCTGCACCTTCCAGACGATCGTATCGAGCGGCTTGAAAATCCGCCCCACCAGCCAGTAGGCTGCAATCGTCAACGTAACGAGCAGAATAATCGAAATGATTAGCTGCCCGCGAAGCTCCTTGTGCACCGCCGCGTCCGCATTCACCAGATCGAACACAATGCGAACGACGACGGGATCGGCACGGTCAAGCCGGGCGTAATAGACGAGCGAATGCCGCCCTTGTCCGAATCTGGCGTCCGCGGCAACGGCTTCTCCGTTCGCGGCTTTCATCATGGACGCTCTCTCGTTGCCCCCGCCGTGAAGGTTGTAAGTGCCATACAACAATATCGGCTCGCCGTTCTCGATTCGGAATGCGCCGATTTCCTGAACGCCGTTATAAATGTAGCTGTCCTCGGTTCCGATCCGATCGGTATACGTCTTCAGCGCGCCGGAATTTGCCATCTTCGTCGTCATGTCGCCGAGGTACGCCTCGACCTGCTGCTTGAGGTGCTTATTCAACATTGTCCATTGATGCAGCATATAAGTCGCAAGAATTACACTGATAATAGTTGCAATAACTAGCGTCAATTTCTTTTTGACTGACACTATCCGCCACGCCCTTTGATTTACGGTTTTTCGCTTTATTTCGCTAAAATTCTTCCTGAATTTATCATACCATAATTTACATCAAATGAAAGTAAGGGCCATTCGGACCGCTGCCATCCACCGCTTACTCAACTTGTACGTACCTGTCATCGGCGCTTTCTCACATTTGCCCGGAGTTATCCATAGCAGACTGTGAATATTCTGTGGATGAATAATTGGTTATCCCCAAACTACTAACACTATACACAGGTGAATTCACAGCTATGGATGAAATGTGGATGATGCGTGGACAAATCTTTAAGTTATCCACATTTCTATACACACGCTGTTAACAACGAATATTTGTTCGTGGCATAATTCGATTCAATTCGACACTCTGCCCTCGTCGAATCGCGCGATAGATGCCATTCATCGCGAAGGCTGATGCTTCCGGCGCATTTATCCACGGATATGCACATTCTTGTGGACTATTGTGCGGCTGGCGGCGGCACGGATGTGAAGACAGCACAGCTTTCTATGCACGATTCGTTGCTCGCGGCGCGGCCAGAGCTAATCGCACGATTCGTCTAGTACACCGTCCCTCTTCGCTCGTCTTTCGTTGGGAAACAAGGTACAATAGGGGCGAGGTGACAGGTTCGTGACGACGGTAGAACAACGATTTGAACGAGAAGAGGATCGCCGCTGGATGGCGGCCGCCATTGAAGAGGCGCGCAAAGCGGAAGCGATCGGAGAGGTGCCGATTGGGGCAGTCATTGTGCGCAACGGAGAAATTATCGGACGAGGCTACAACCTGCGGGAGACGGGACTCGACTCGACGGCGCATGCGGAGATGATTGCGATCCGCGAGGCGAGCAAGCACATAGAGGCATGGAGGCTGCTGGACTGCACGCTGTACGTTACGCTGGAGCCGTGTCCAATGTGTGCCGGCGCTATCATACAGTCGCGGGTGAAGCGCGTCGTCTACGGAACGCACGATCCGAAAGCCGGCTGCGCGGGCACGCTGATGAATTTGCTGCAAGAGCCTCGCTTCAATCATGAAGCCGAGCTGACAAGCGGTGTCATGCAGGAGGAATGCGCTTCTTTGCTGACGACCTTCTTCCGCCGTCTTCGTCGTAAATAAGCATTGCCGAACGAGGAGCCCCCGGTCAGACTGGGGGCTTTTCTTGTATAAAGCGCTCAGGGTCCGCCATCGGCAACCCGCGCGCGCATGAGGGTGCTTCTGTCGCAAAGAACAAGAAATAGCGCCTAATCGTCATTAGGCGCTAGCGTTAGGTCTTCGAGGAATCGCGCTCGTTATTCGAGCGAACCGCCCCTGTACGATGCAACTGTTGTAAAACAATAATGACACGATCGGCCTCTTCGCTAATCGCAATAACGTCTGGGTCTGTCAAAGTACCTCGCGCTTCAGCCATCTCATGGAGCTTCAGACGGAGCGCTTGCAATTGGGTGAGCAGTTCATTCTTATCCATGACACACGCTCTAGGCTCGCTCCCATCATTACGTTAACTCTTGTGGTTATATGAACTATTATAACCAACGTCAGGAAGAGAGTCTGTTGGATTGTGTCGAATAATTTAGGGAAAAATCGCATATTTTTCGACACAAACCTAACATCTATAGGTCTTATTGATCTGGTCGTTCACCTATTTGCCTTGCACAAGGTAGAAAGTCTTCCGCCCTCTGGAAGGGCATAAAAAACAAGCTGCCAAGGAGCCGAACGATCGCGTTCGTCCCTTCGCAGCCCGCCATAATAGCTGGTTGGAATTGGATTGGTATAAATAATTTCAAAATTTCAATACGCAGAAGAAACGACTTGCCGGAATGAGATGACGTCCGGATGCACGGCAAGATGGTCGGCCAACGAGATGAGCATCTCGTCGTTCGAAATTTTCAATACGAACTTGACCTGCACGGCGGAGGGCTGCTCGTGTGCAGAGGAGACGGCTTCCTTCTTGTCCACCGCAATATCAACCACGACCACGCTGGTCTCCTCGATCAACCGGACGACCTCTTTCACTTGGCCGGCCATGCAGGTTACCTTCATCTCCAGCTTCCGCTTGCGCTTCAAGCTGAAAAACCGCTTTTCCCATCTATTCAACAGAAACAAGCAGAATAAGACGACGCACGTCGTAAGCAGCGAGACAAAATAAAACCCCGCGCCAAGGCTCAGCCCGATCGCAGCCACGACCCATAAGGACGCGGCTGTCGTCAGACCCGATATGGTGAAGCCGTTGCGCATAATCGCGCCCGCGCCAAGAAACCCAATGCCGCTAATCACTTGGGCGGCAAGCCGGGCGGGGTCCATTCTCACGTTGATCTCGTTGGCGAACTGCGTGAAGCCGTATATGGAAAGCAGCATAATCGACGTCGCGCCCGCGCAAACCAGAATATGCGTGCGGAATCCGGCGGCCCGATTGCTCCATTCCCGCTCCAGCCCGACCACGCCGCCCGCGATGACGGCCAGCACAATTCGCAGCCCGAGCTCCCAGTAAGAGATCGCCCAGACACCTTCACCCATGACCGTTCACGGAATTGTGTCCAACACCCAAATAATCGCTTAGAATCTCCGCATGCACAGCGCGATTCCCCGCAAAAATAGAGGACGATTCCCCAATCCGCACAGGACTGCCGTCAATAGAGGTCGTCACGGAACCAACCTCTTGCAGGATCGCCAGACCGGCAGCATAATCCCACGGGGACAGCCGCAAGCAAACAAATCCGTTCAATCTGCCGCAAGCTACGGCAGCCATCTCCAACGCGGCCGCACCGATAATCCGGGTACCCCGCAAATGCTGGATCAGCGTATGAAACTTTCTGTAGTCGTACAGCTCATTGGGCACAAGCCAAGTGCTGTTGATCCCGATAAGCGAATGCTTGACCGGCGTATCGGCAATCGGCTCCAGCTTGTTATCGTTTAAATAAGCGCCGTGTCCGCGCAAGGCGTGGAACAGCTCGTCCTTCATCGGATCGTAAATAACGCCGATCAGAGGCTGACCCTTCTCGTATACAGCCACAGAGATAGCGAAATTCTCCTTCTGTTGAACGAAGCTGGTCGTGCCGTCGATCGGGTCAATCAGCCATACCGTCTCATCCGCAAATTGAATGTTTTCTTCCGCCAGCATGCCTTCCTCGCCAACGATACGATGCTGCGGATAGTCCGCTTTGATTTTCCGAATAAAAAACTGCTCGATTTCCCTGTCCTTTTCCGTCACCAGATCGGCTTCGGACGTCTTGTATTCGACATGAAGTTGATTATTCAGACCGGTCCGCAGTATGCTTCCCGCTTCCAACGTCCACGCTTTGATTTTCTCGTACAGCTCTTGCCAATCATCCCTATTCATATCCTATCCCCACCTTTATCAAAAATATTGGTTGAGATTAATCTCTTGCAGATTGCGGCAAACGATATCGGCCGCGGTCAGATTGACCGCCTCACCGATTCCGATGGCGAACATACCGGCCGCCTTGGCCGCTTCCAGTCCCGCTTGCGAATCCTCGAATACCGCGCAAGCGCCGTACGCCTCGCCCAGCTTGTCCGCACCGACCTGAAATACCTCGGGGTCGGGCTTGGCTTTCGATACGCTGTTCCCGTCTACGATGACGTCGAACAAGGCAGATATGCCCGTCCTCTCCAGAATCATCGGAGCATTTTTACTCGCCGAACCGAGAGCGATTTTCACGCCCTTCTTGCGCAACGCGTCCAGCAGCTCGACAGCGCCGTCGAGCAGCTCCGAGGCATCCATTCGACGGATATACGCCACGTATCTTTCGTTCTTCTCGCCGGCCAAGCTTTCCTTTTCCTCTGCGGTATAACGATCCTCCAAGCCTCCAAGCTCAAGCAGAATATCGAGGGAGGCCATTCTCGACACGCCTTTGAGCCGCTCGTTATCCTGCTCGGAGAAAGGGATGTCCAGCCGATCAGCCAGCTCTTTCCACGCCAGATAATGGTATTTGGCCGTATCGACCAGAACCCCGTCCAAATCAAACAACGCACATGTATATTTCATTGCCGTCCGTACCTCCTTATTGCAATTCGACCCGCAACCGGTCCTTCAACCGATAGGCTTCGCCGAATACGTGAATCTCTTGTTCAACGCCGCTTAACAGAGTAAAGTCGCATATCCCGCGCCGCACTTCGGCTTGAATCAGGCTGCCCTGGTAACGGATCTTGAAGTCATACCCGTCCCATTGCTCAGGCAATGCCGGGGCGACAAAGAGCCCGCTCTCTTTAATGCGCAAGCCGCCGAATCCATACACGATCGCCATAAAGGTTCCGCCCAGATTGGCCGCATGAATGCCGTCCTTCGTGTTCTTGTGCGTATTGAACAGATCCAGCTTGGAGGACTCGCCGAAATACGAGTACGCTTTGTCGTGCAGCCCGAGCTTCGAAGCCACAATGCTGAAAATGCAGGTGGACAGCGACGAATCATGCGTCGTAATTTCCTCGTAATACGCCAAAGAATTGCGAATCGTGCTGATCGACTGCGCGTCCTCCAAGATGAAATGGGCAAGCACCGTATCCGGCTGTTTGCACACCTGATGGCGATACAGATGGAGAGGATGGTAGTGCAGCAGCAAAGGAAAGTTCTCCTTCGGCGTATCCGGAAGACTCCATTTTCTCTTCGAAAGAAATGAATCGTCTTGCGGATTAATATCGAGCGCTTCGTCGTACGGCAAGTACATCCGGTCTGCCGCGCGTTGGAAAGCCTCAATCTCTTCTGCGGTTAATCGGATTTTATTGACGACGGCCGTGAACGCATCGGCTGCCTGCTCCCGAAGAAGATGATAAAACTTCACGGCCCATTGCAAATGATATTGGGCAATGAGGTTCGTATAATAGTTATTGTTGACCAAGCAGGTGTACTCGTCCGGTCCCGTTACGCCGTGCAACTGAAAACGGCCCCCGCTTTCATGTCCCGCATCCAGCCATAGCCGGGCGGTTTCAAAAACAATCTCCGCGCCGCACTCCTTAAGCAGGGTCATGTCTTTCGTCAGCAAATAATACGTTACAATAGCATAGGCAATGTCGCCGTTGATATGATATTGCGCCGATCCCGACGGATAATAGCCGGAGCATTCCTTGCCCATAATCGTTCGCCAAGGATAGAGAGCGCCCTTCTTATGCCCCATGATTCGGGCATGCTCCCTTGCTCCTTCCAGAATGTTATAGCGGTAGCGGATCAGGCTTGCCGCAACATCGGGATTGGTCAGCGAGAAGAACGGCATGATGTACATTTCCGTATCCCAGAAATAATGGCCTTCGTAGCCTTCGCCGCTCAGCCCTTTGGCCGCAATGTTGCTATAGGCGTCTTTGCCGACGGATTGGATCAATTGATACAGATTGAAATAGACGGCCAGACTTAGTTCATCGTCGCCATATACGTTGACGGCGGAATGATTCCAATACTCGTTCAAATAGCTTTCCTGCTCTTCATATAGACGGGCCAGCCCGATTGAAACGGCCCGCTCCAGTTGCACAAGCGCCTCTTGTCGGCAATCCGCGTAACGGATCGAATCGCACAGCACCGTATATTTGACGAGGGTCGCCTTGTCGCCGGCCGCCAGAGCCGCTTGCCATTCATAGACGGCTGCCCCATCCTCGATCGCATGCCGCTCTTGTCCGGATTTCGACATGCTATGGCGCACCGCGGAGGCTACCTGAAGCCCGGATTTCGAAGTATTCGATATCAGAAGGGACGTCTCGCCCTGAAATTCCGCGCTGACCGGCACGATGTGCTGGAAGCTTTCTCCCGCAACCCTCGGATCGTTCGGATTAAAATAATTTTGCACATTCCCGATATGCGTGGATAACAGCCGGATTTCACCGTCGAAATTGACCGGCTCCACCTCGTATTCGATCGTGAACAACGGCATGACATGGAACGATGCCATTCTTTTCACGGCGATTCGGACTTCCTTGCCGCTCGGCGATTTCCACCGTACCTCCCGCATCGTCCAGCCTTTGCCCATATCGAGAGTACGCGAGCTCTCCAGCACCTCGCCTTCGAACATGCTGAAAGCTTCGCCGTCGACGAAGAGACGGATGCCCTGCGTATCGGCCACATTCACCATCGTCTGCTTCTCTTCCGGCATGCCGTACAGCTTCTCCGCCTGCTTCATCTCGGCAATGTCGTAGAAGCCGTTAATATATTGACCGCGAATCGACAGATAGTCGGCCGGGTATCCTTCCTCGAAGTTCGAGCGTACGCCAATGTACCCGTTCGCGTTATGAAACAGCGTCTCGTTAAGCATCAGTTCGTCATTATTCAAGCTTAGGTGCTCAATGCGGTAACGCAAGTTTTGCTTATTCATCGTTATGTTGCTCCTTAATTCGTTACTTAATGGCTTGCGGTCCCCGCCGGAATGCAGCCCGCTTATTTAACCGCGCCTTCGCCGATGCCTTTAATAATGTACTTCTGCGAGAAGGCGTAGAAGATAACGACCGGAATAATCGTCATGGTTAAGCCCGCCATAGCCAGATTCCACTGGATTGTGAATTCCCCGAAGAAATAAAAAGTCGATAACGGAATCGTCCGCAGTCCTTTAGATGAAAGAGTGAGGGACGGCAGCAGGTAGTCGTTCCAGATGCTAATTACGTTCAGGATCATAACCGTTACAGTCGTCGGCTTCAGCATCGGGAAAATGATTTTCCAGAAAATTGCGAATTTGGAGCAGCCGTCAATCGTTGCCGCTTCCTCCAGCGCAACCGGAATCGATTTGATGAACCCGTGATACAGAAATACGGCCATACTGGCATGGAAACCGATATTCATATAGATCAGGCCTTCATGCGAATTCAACATTGAAATATGGAACGTGCGTCCAATTAAATCCATGAATTGCATCAATGGCATCATTAGCGTCTGGAAAGGAATCAGCATGGTCGCAACAAAGGTCATAAAGATAAATTTGCTTAGCGCGTTATCCGTCCGGACGAGCATCCAGGCTGTCATGGAGGTCAACACGACGATAAATATAACCGAGACGACCGTCACGTACATCGAGTTGCCGAACGTTACAAGGAAGTTCATTTTCTTCAGCGCGCTGGAATAATATTCAAAGCTCAATCGCGATGGCAGCGCAAGCGCGTTGCTGTAAAGCTCCTGTCTGTTTTTGAAAGAATTGACCAGCATAATGTAGATCGGAGACAAGAAGGCCAATGCGATGACCCACAACGACACTTCGCCAAAGAGCTTGCCGGATTTCCTCATCACATTTGCACCTCCCTTTTTTTGGTGATATACACTTGGGTCAAGGTAATGACAGCGATAACCACGAAGAACAAGATCGCTTTCGCCTGTCCATATCCGAAGTTGCCATAACCGAATATTTCGTTATAAATGTTCATCGCGAACATTTCCGTCGCATTCGCCGGGCCGCCCTTGGTCAAGGACAGATTCACGTCGAAAATTTTGAAGGAATTCGCCAGCGACAAGAACAGACAGATCGTGAAGCAAGGCATGAGCAGCGGGAACGTGATTTTCAGCAGCTTCTGCCAGCCGCCCGCCCCATCCACCTTGGCCGCCTCGAATATGTCATTCGGAATGCCTTGCAGACCAGCCAAGTAAATAATCATCATATAACCGGCCATTTGCCACGTAAATACGGCGACCGTCGCGAATAGTGCATATTGCGGATCGAGCAGCCAGTTAAAGAAAACGCTCTTGAAGCCGGTCGTTTCGCCGATAATCCGGAATCCGTCGGAGAAAATAAATTTCCAGATGTAGCCCAGAATCAAGCCGCCGATCAAATTCGGCATGAAGAGAAGCGTACGTGCAGCCTTAGCGCTCCGCAGCTTGGAGGTTACCAGCAAGGCAAAAGCAAGCCCGAGAATATTGACCGATACGAGCGCCATAATCGTGAACAGGATCGTATGCCAAGCGGATGCCATGAACCGCTGATCCTTAAACAGATTGATGTAGTTGTCGAAGCCCGCATAAATTTTCGGATTAGCCGGGATGCCATCCCATGTGAAGAACGAATAGAAAATCCCGACGAAGAATGGAATAATAACAACAGTTATGAAAATAAACAGCAACGGTACCGTGAACAATGCATACCATAATCTGTCCTTATTCCTTATCATTTCAACCCTTCTTTCCAATCAATGTTGATCCACCGCAAAATAAAAAGCCCATCACCGATCCGTGCGCCGTATCGTTGTGAGGGCTTTTTATTATCAAAGGCGTGCAAGGCTTATATTATTTTGCGCTTTTTGCCCATGCAGCATCCAATTTTTGAAGCAGTTGTTCGCCCGTCATATCCGTGAGAAAGTACTCTTGCGTTGCAGGCATCAGATCATTGACGATGATGCCCGGCGGGAAGTAGTTGTATGCCCATTGAAGCGTCTGGCCGCTGTTGGACGCCTCATGAACCTTTTCCGACAATGGATCCAGGTTTTTTACCTCGATGTTCGTCATAGCCGGAATAAAGCCGAACTTCTCTCCGATGTAACGCATGCCCGTCTCGCTTGTGAACATCCAGTTCAAGAAGTCGTTGCCTGCCTTGATTTCTTCCGCAGGAGCATCGGCGTTGATCGCCCAGTTGCTGCCTACGCCGACTGCAATTTTGTCGTTGCCGGCAAGCGGGAATGGCGCCATTGCCATATCGAAGCCCAGATCGCCGTAGTCTTTAAACATGCCGTACGCCCAGTTGCCTTGGTGAATGATCGCAGTCTTGCCGGTTGCGAAATCGCCGATCTGATCGTCGTATTTCACATCCATCGGATTTTTGGCATTCGCTTTGATGGCATCCATAAATTTGGCGAACTCCTGAAACTCTTTCGTCTCGGCCATCTTCACTTCGCCTTTGTTCAGCTTCTCGATGAAAGCCAATGGGTCTTCCTGCAAAGCGAATGGCGTATTCAGAATTTGTCCGATCAAGAAGTAAGCCTCTTGCGACAGGCTGAACCCGTTAATTCCTTCCGCTTTGAACTTCTCGAGCGTTTTGGCGAACGAATCGTAATCCTTCAGATCCTCGGGCTTGACCAGATTTTTGTTGTAGATCAAGCCGTAGCCTTCTACGCCGTAAGGAACGCCGACCACCTTGCCGTCTACCTTCAGAGCCATGTTCGGAGCAATGTTCTTCACGTATTCCTCGTTGCTCAAATCATACAGATACGAACGGAATTTCGTCGCATCGGTTACTTTGACCCCGAAGATCGTCGGTCCCTGGTTGCTAATCAGCTTGGTTTGAAGCGTCTGGGAATAGCTGTCGCCGGTAGAACCCCATACCTCAACCTCGATCCCGGTTTCCTTCTTGTATTCAGCCGCCAGCTCTTCAAGCGGCTCTGTAATCTCGACTTTGTTATTGAAGACCGTGATCTTCTTGACTTGCGGAGAAGGCTTGTCCCCTTCGCTCGCGCTCTTGCTGTCGGACGAACCGCAGCCCGCCATAACGGTCGAAATTAACACGACGGACGACACAAGTAAAATCAACTTATTTTTTACTTTAAACACTCTACCCATCCCCCAACTCAAATCTTTTGGTAAAACGTTATATCAAAACTATAAGCAATAAAGATAGCGCTGTCAAGAGGAGGGCAAGAGGTTTATTTTACCGTATTTCGCCATCTGATGGTGGCGCTGAATTTGAACGGCTCGCTGCTCTCTTTCCCTTCGATCATCTCCAGCAGCTCTTTGGCCGCCAAATAGCCGCTTTCGTACCTCGGGATGCTTACCGTCGTCAACCCGGCCATCCTGGCCAGATCGCTGTCGTCGAAGCCCGTGACCGATACGTCCTCGGGCACCCGGATGTTATTCTCCTCCAAGGCGCGAATGACGCCAAAAGCCATATCGTCGTTCGCGCAGACGAGAACCTCGGGCAGGGAATTGCTCAGCACGAAGATTTTGACCGCCTGATAGCCGCTCTCCTCGCGGTAATTGCCATGAAAATAGTTCTTGCCATCGAACGCGATATTATTCTTCGCGAGCGTATCCTCGAACCCGGAGAACCGCTCCTGGTTGTCCAGCGTAGTGTCCAGTCCGCCGATATAGCCGAACCTCCTGAACCCTTTGTCTACAAGGCCTTGGACGAGATTGCACATGACCGTATAGTTGTCGACGATTACGCTTTTTGTATATTTGGCATCAATAATTCGATCCATCAGAATGATCGGGAAATTGCTTCCCGATACCGATATAAGGAAATCGTCGGACAATTTGCGGTCCAGCGTGATCGCCCCTCTCGCGAAGCTGCTTCTCATGAAGGTTTTACTGGATTTGTCCGTACAAATAATCAAATCGTAATCATTGTCCTTCAGGTAATCGTGAACGCCGTTGATGATCTTCAGGTAGAAGTTCCGATCAAAGTCGCTGAAATTGAACACAATCGTGTTTTTCCTGCCCGTTTTCAACGTTTTTCCTATTATGTTCGGATGATAGCCCTGCTCGGCGCAAATTTTTAAAACACGTTCTCTTGTCGCTTTTCCCACGTTCTTGCGCCCATTGAGTACGTTGGACACCGTTGACACCGATACGCCGGCGATTTGAGCAATATCCTTAATTCCAATCATCGCGGACCTTACCTCGCTTCGTTTTTTATTTTGATTATATAATACAGCTAAATGTATGTAAAATTTATATTGAATCCTTGGTTTTTAAGTAAAATATTTTACTTAAATCATGCCGGAAAACCCCCTCGTCCGGATGATGGTGGCGGTTCGCAGGGAGATGCAAATATAGAGGAGTCGCAGCTCATACGCTGCGACTCCTCTATAACGTCGGGCTTATAAACAATAAAGCCAGCGCTGAATGGCTTCCGCGCTGGCTCTCCGATTTAAATTATAGTGGCGGCCCCGGCCAGAATCGAACTGACATCTACCCTTTAGGAGAGGGTTGCTCTATCCGTTGAGCTACGGAGCCACAGCAACAATCATTATAACACAATTCTTCCCTAGAGCCAAAAGGATATGGTAAAGAAGCAGATGCCCTAAGGTTGTTTTACTCGGCGTAGTATGATATTGTACCAATAAACCAATCATCCTACGTTTAAAACGATAAAGGAGAATCTTGCTTATGCTTCGGAAAACAACCCGACTGACACTCGTTGAACAAGTCGCACTGCAAATGGAAGGCTTGATCGAGTCCGGCGCATGGGCGGTTGGAATCCGAATTCCTGCCGAGCCCGAGCTGATGGCCGAACTGAGCGTAAGCCGCAACACGTTGAGAGAAGCGATTCGAGCATTGACGCATGCCGGACTGCTGCAAACAAGGCAAGGAGACGGCACTTACGTCTGCTCTTCGAGCGTTCTGGGAGCGGTGCTGCACAAGCGCATTTTACGCTCCGATATGCTGCAAACGCTGGAAGTTCGTCATGCGCTTGAGCGCGAAGGAGCCCTGCTGGCCGCGCAGCGTATAACCGACGAGGAAGCGCAGGAGCTTCTTCTTATTCAGGAGCGCTGCGAGGCAGCCGCTATAAGCGGCGACATTGACGGATACGTCGGCGAGGATATCCGTCTTCATCAAAGCATCATGAATGCCTCCGGCAATGACATTCTGATCGAGCTATACAGCCATATTGCCGAAGCGCTGCACGACTCCATTATAAGTCTTACGCGTCGTGAAATCGGCGATAACTTCTTAGCGATGCATCGGGAACTGATCGAAGCGATTGTCGAACGGAATTCTGAGCGCGCCGTAACGGCGGTTCATCGTTATATCGCCGAATCGAAGGCCGCTATCGCCAAGGAAAGCGGGGAGCGGTCATGAGCGAGATCAAAGTCAAAGCCGCACAATCGTCGTTGTCGTCGCAATGGCGCGTCTTAGCAGGCATTGTTCTTATTTCGCTGACGATGCGCGCCCCGATAACGTCGGTAGGCCCGTTGGTCGGATCGATCCGCGAATCGATCGGACTGTCGGGCACGGCCGCGGGGCTGCTCACGACGCTGCCGCTGCTTGCTTTTGCGCTGCTGTCGCCGTTCGCCCCCGCCTTGGCTCGCCGCTTCGGACTGGAACGGGTCTTGCTCTATGCGTTAGTTCTGCTTATGGTGGGAATCGCCATCCGTTCGATAACCGATACGGCGCCCCTCTTCGCCGGCACCGTCGTGCTTGGATTGGCCATCGCCGTGTTCAACGTGCTGCTTCCCGGCCTGGTCAAGCGCGATTTCCCTCGCCATGTCGGCCTTGTAACCGGGATGTACTCGGTCGCGATGAACTTATGCGGGGCGATCGCTTCCGGCATAAGCGTTCCGATCTCCCGCAATCTCGGCCTTGGCTGGAACGGGGCGATCGGCTTCTGGGGAATTCTCACTTTGCTGGCCGCGCTGTTCTGGCTTCCTCAAGTACGCAAGGCGCGAGCGTCGGTATCGATCTCGGCCGTCGCCGACGCGCAACGTCGAAGTCTATGGCGGTCGCCATTGGCGTGGTTCGTTACGCTCTTTATGGGAACGCAGTCGCTTATTTTTTATGTGACGATCGCTTGGTTCCCGGAAATTATGGCAAGCCGCGGCTTAAGCGCCGACACGGCGGGCTGGATGCTGTCTTTGCTGCAATTCGCCGTGCTGCCCGTGTCGTTCATTGTGCCGATCGTTGCGGGACGTATGAAGAATCAGCGGCCACTGGTTGCGATTATGGCGGTGCTTCTTGTTCTTGCGATAGGAGGATTATACTTCGGCGGGAATGCGCTCATTCCGTTATGGACCATTTTGCTCGGGATTGGCGCAGGATTTGCGTTCAGTCTGGCTATGATATTTCTGAGCTTGCGGACGAACGACGCCCGCGATGCCGCGGCTCTATCCGGCATGGCCCAGTCCGTCGGATATTTGCTTGCGGCCACCGGTCCGACCTTGTTCGGCTTGCTCCATGACGTTACAGCGAACTGGGACCTCCCGCTCCTATTACTGCTTGCCGTTAGCGGATTGCTGTTCCTATTCGGCTTGGGCGCGGCCAACAATCGAACGGTTTGATCCTTGATGCATAAGGGGTATGGTTCATGCTGTCGAGAAAATCACGAAATAAGCGCCTCGTAGAGGCGCTTATTTCGTTTGAATCCTCGCACATAGTCGAATAAGTGCTCCGCAAGGCCGCTTAATCGCCCGCAGTAGGCTCAAAGGTAACGTTGGCTTTGGATTAGGAGTTCATGCGAGACGCTTAATTCAGGGGTGGAATCGTTAGCGAGTCCAATAGCAACCAATAATGCACTCTTATTTTATCGATATTCCATATCGCACAATCGCGCGTTGTCGCCGAGGCCTTGCCATTCTAACCGAATATGCTCGACCCGCGCGCCCAGCCTTAATTGCCAGTCGATTTGGAGAGCGTATCCCGTCCCTGAACGACAGTATCGATTCCCGGCCACAGCTCTCGGTAGATGATTTGCCGATATAAGGGCACATTGTTGTAATAATAACGGGGATTATTGCCTCGGAAATAATGAAATACGCCTTCCGATCGAATCGCGCCATCCGGATTCGAAAGGCCGGCGTCGGTGAAGCGCAGCGTCAGCATTGCGCCTTGAACCGATTGACGAAGGGAATCGCCGTGCGAATCGGGGCGAAAGACGATCATTGCAATGCATCGGCTTCGAATGATTATTTAAATCCAGCATTTTGCGCATAGAAAAGTATCGCTTGATCGGTCTGCCCCGATATTTTGGACGAACGGAAGCAGCCGTTTGTCGAGCCGTCCGCTCGCTCTCGATGATTCGTCTACCGTCGCGTGCAACCTGTCACCCTCCCCGTCTGAATGAATCTGTATATGTAACTCAGTGGGGAATATGAATGTTATGGAATAAAATCCCCGAATCGCAGCCACTCCGCAGGCTGACGCTTCCCGAAGTGCTTCTCCACGAATTGCAGCGCCGTCTCGTTGCCCGGTATGGCAACGCTGTCGACCGCCTCGACGAACGTCATCCAGCGGTATTCGCTATGCTGATGATTGAGCGTGACGTCTTGATCTTCCCTTGCATACCCGACGAAGACCGGCGCCATATACACATAATCGTCCGACGACGATTAGAACTGATCGAATTGGCTCGAATTATACAGTTCGACCTTCTTAATGCCCGTCTCCTCCCGAATTTCCCTTAAAGCCGCTTCCCATGCCCGTTCGCCCGCTTCGATGCCTCCGCCGATACAACACCAAGCCCCGTGCAGTACCGGTGAGGTCCGCTTCATTAACAGCACCCGGTATTCTTCGTCGAACCGTTTCAACAATACAACCGCGATGCCGATGCATCGGACCGGTACTTCATATTGCTCTCTGTCCCATAACGCCCGCCTTGTCCCCGTTGCCTCGCAAGAAGCCGCCATCTTGACCGGAACGGAATCATGTATTGGATTGCCCTGCATATAGTTAAGTTGAACACGCCGACCGGGGAAGCGGCCAAGCGCTCGCCCGCTGTCGGCTCTCTACAGGAATGACAACGGCCGCAGCTTTATAGTTTCGAATAAAGGAGAGCACTGCCGTGAAAAAAATATTCGTCTCCATCCTCCTATGCGGATTGCTATTGACCGCAATCTCCTGCTCCTCGTCGTCCCGGCCCGAAGAACCGTCCGATACGCCCGCGCTCGACAATGCCGATAACGGTGCGGACACGACCGACCGACCGGACGACTCCGCAGCGACAACGGATCAGCCGGACAAGCCGGACGATTCGACGGACAACCCACCCGTCGCGACGCCGGACGATCCGGCAGTGCCGACAGCTTTCGTATCGCCGTACCCATTCGAGTATCCGGATGCGGTGCGCGGCATCTATGTGACGGGCTGGTCCGCCGGCGGCAATCGAATGAAGACGCTGCTGCAGCTTGTAGACGATACCGAGCTTAACGCTATGGTCATCGACATTAAAGACGACGACGGGTACATCACCTTCAAGCCCGAGGGCGATCTCGCCGAATACGGACAGCCTTACATACGCGATCCGGATGCGCTGATGAAGACGCTGGAGGAGCACCGCATCTATCCGATCGCCCGCATCGTCGTGTTCAAAGACTCCGTGCTGGCGAAGAAAAGGCCGGAGCTCTCCTACACGCAGGCCGGCAAAGTGTGGCGCAACGGCAACGGCGACGGCTTCATCAATCCTTTTCTGAAAGAGAATTGGCAGCATAACGTCGACGCGGCGATACTGGCGGCCAAGCTCGGATTTCAGGAGATTCAGTTCGATTACGTCCGTTTTCCGGAAGGCTTCGAGAAGAAGGATAAGGTGCTGCAATATTCGATGGGCGAATACAAGGATAAGAAACCGGCCAAGTTCGTCGAGCAAGAGAAGGCGTACGCCGATGCGAAGGCCGCCTACGAAGCCGGGCTTGCCCCGCTGGATGCCGCTGTCGACACCGCATCCGTTGCTTATCATGCGTCCCCGACCGACGAGAACAAGAAGACGCTGGATACCGCCAAGAAGGCGCTCGCCGATCACAAAAAGACGGAGCCAGCCAAGCCCGATTTCAGCGAAAAGGCACGGTTCACGCAGCTACGCGTCGATGCCGTCACCGACTTCGTGCAATATGCAAGGGAGCAGCTTAAGCCATACGGCGTAAAGGTGTCGGTCGATATATTCGGTTACTCGGCCACGCTGCCGGAAGCGCCCGGCATCGGACAAAATTTCAGCCGCATTTCCGACAATGTCGACGTGATCTCATCCATGATCTATCCCAGCCACTGGAGCGACGGCTACTTCGGCATCAAGCATCCGGACACCGAGCCGTATCGGCTCGTGCAGGAATATGCCAAGCGGGAGAAAGAAAAGCTCGGCGCACTCGTCAATCCGCCGGTGTCTCGGCCCTGGATTCAAGACTTTACCGCTTCCTGGCTGGCCAAAGGGAGCTATATCCGCTACGGCAAAGAGCAGGTCGACGCCCAGATTCAAGCACTCAAGGACGCGGGCATTCACGAATACTTGATCTGGAATGCCGGCAACAAATATTCGGCCAACGTGAACTACACGCCTTAATCCCGCCTGACCACAAAGCCTCCCGCGCTCTGCTGGCTCGGGAGGCTTTGTGGATACTCGCATAGAGGAACCCGGTCGATTCGCCAACCGTTCGTACTCCGTCATGACTTAATACAGGGAGTTACGGCAGTTACGGCAGTTACTTCAATGACAGCAAGTCATTTCGCGGCGCGAGCCCACTACGGCGGACCAGACTGCATACTGTCGAGCAAGCTTCGCTAGCTTGGGATCGAGTAAGTGCCCCTTAAAGGCGCTTACTTCGTTCGAAACCTCGCACTCAGTCGAATAAGTGCTCCACAAGGCCGCTTAATCGCTCGCTGGCTGTTGGAATGCAACGTTGGCTTAAGGATTAAGAATCCGTATGAGACTCTTAATCAGGTACTGGATCGTTGGCGACAAAATTAACGTTATGCTCAAGACTCTTATCTCGCGATGAGTCGTGTGGTCGACCGGCCAGCTTGGCAGGATTTCGAGCGATCGCCAAGCTGTTCCGGCATTATTAGCGGCAAGCCGTGCGATCGCTCAGCAAAAAGCCGTTTCCACGAACGCGGCGCTTCCGCCGCAATACGTGAACCGGCTTTTTTATGTAGCCGCTGCCCAGCGGCGGCTTAACGCCTTTAGCGGTGAGCCGTGCGATCGCTCAGCAAAAAGCCGTTTCCACGAACGCGGCGCTTCCGCCGCAATACGTGAACCGGCTTTTTATGTAGCCGCTGCCCAGCGGCGGCTTAACGCCTTTAGCGGCGAGCCGTGCGATCGCTCAGCAAAAAGCCGTTTCCACGAACGCGGCGCTTCCGCCGCAATACGTGAACCGGCTTTTTATGTAGCCGCTGCCCGGCGGCGGCTTAACACCGCAGCCGCGTCGCCTCGACGAAGCGATAAGCCAGACCTGGCGCCAGACGCCCGAGCCTCAGCAGGAGCGGCGATAGGCCGCGGCTCGACAGACCGGCCTGCAGCAGGCCGCCCCATCGGAGCGGTCCGGCAAAATCGCGCCGCAGCGTCTCCGCGTACGCTGCACGCCAGCCGCCGAGCGTGAGCGTGCCGCGCAGGTAGCGGTCCGCCATCGGCGCGCACAGCGACGCTGCATGCAGGCCCATCGCCATCCCGTCGCCGCACAGCGGCGGGATGACGGCTGCGGCGTCGCCGATATGCGGCACGACGCCCCATGCGCGCGGCACGCGGGTGAGCGCCACCGGCGTCACCGCGGCCGAGCCTTCCACCGGCTGCGCGTCCCGCAGCCGGGCGGCGAGCGCGGGAACCGCGCGGGCGGCCGCCGCCACGACGCCGGCGGCCGAGGAGCCGGACGAGCGGAACGCGTCCGGCGTTACCAGCGCGGCGGCGTTCGCCGTATCGTCTCCCGTCGGCACGAGGCCGATGTAGCCGCCGCGAAACCAATACAGCTCCACGACCGGCTCGGCCGTTACGCCCGCCAGCTCCGTTCGGACGCCGACGTAGCCGCTTCCGAACGGCGCCGCGGCACGGCGGCTCGCCCGACGCGCGCTCGCCGCATCGAGTGCGCCGACGGCGGCGCGGAGGCTATCGCGCCAGCCTACGGCGACGCCGTCATCGGCGGCCGGCGACTCCGCCAAGCCCGCCGCCGCAACGCGCCCCCACGCGCCGATCACCGCTCGCGCCTCCAGCACGGCTTCGCCGTGCTCGCGCGAGCGAACGCTCACGCGCCAGCCTCGCGCGCCGCGCTCGATCGAGCGGACCGTCAAGCCGGTCCGAATCTCCGCGCCGCGGCGCTCCGCCTCCCGCTGCAGCGCATAGTCGAGCGCGTAGCGGCTCACGCTCTGCGCCGGCGCGGGAAGCGATAGCTCCAGCGGCATGCCGCTTCCCGTCGACAAGCGAATGCGCGTAATGGGGGACGGAGACGGCTCCAGCTCCTCCAGCACAAGGCCAAGTCCAAGCGCCGATAGCGAATGGCGAGATTCCGGCGATAGAAACTCGCCGCATACTTTGGGCCGGGGGAACGAATGCCGGTCGATCAGCACCGTGTTCCAGCCGAGCGCCGACATCGCGCAAGCCATCGAAGCACCCGCAATGCCCGCTCCAACTACGATTACGTCATGCATGACACTCCCTCCCGCATGAGTTCCTCCCGATTCGTTTATACCGAGTCCGGCCGCCCCGCCCGGCTCACTCGGCAGCAGTAGCGGAACAGCGGCCGCCAAGCGAACTCCAGACGCAGCGCCGGATCGGCCGCCTGCAGCCGCTCCCGGATGCGCCGCCAATCGGCGGCGCGAAAGCCTTTTGCCACCGACAGCGGCCCGTCATGTCGAATATACCGGTTGCGCGACAGCAGCCGCGCCGCCAGCCACACGGCGGCCCATGCGATCGGGTGACGATGAATATCGCCGACGACGCAGCCGATCCGTGCGCTTCGCGCCATCGCTGTCACCGCCTGCACTGCCCGTTCTTCCTCGTAATGATGCAGCACTTGCGAAGCAACCGTAATATCCGCATACTGCTCCGGCAGCCCGAACAGATCGAGCCGCTCCACCGAGACGCGCGGCTCGTCCCGGAACAGCGCCCTCGCTTCCGCGCAGGCCTCCTCCGCAATATCGGCCAGCGTCAGCCGCAGCACAACGCCCTCCCGCTCCGCCCACCGAAGCAGCGCGCCGTTCACATCGCCTTGGCCGCAGCCGATATCGAGCACCGTCAGCCGCTGGGGCCGGCCCGCTTCCCGCCACAGCCGATCGACTCCGTATACGATCGGGCCGGACGCGGCGAACAGCCGATTCAGCCGCCGAAGATGCCGATGCGCCTCCCGAAGCCCCTCGCCGCCGGCAGTATCGTCGTCCATCAATTCCGGCTCCGTCGCCCGACGCCGCAGCGGCACGTTACTCATCGCAGCTCACCTGACCTTCCTCGTTTTATTCCCTCGGGCTCTCCGCTTGTTCGTCAGCCGGAACATAAGTCAGCCGCAGCAGCTCCGCCGTCAAGCCGGGGCCGAACGCCACCGCCAGCCCTTCGCTTGGCCCGCCGCCCCGCTTGCGCAGCCGCTCTCGAAGTCCGCGCAGCACGAACATAATCGTCACGGACGACATGTTGCCATATTCGCGCAGCACCTCGCGGCTGATTGAAACCTGCTCGTCGCTTAGCTCGAACAGCTTCTGCATCGCGTCGACGATGCCTTTGCCGCCCGGATGAATCGCCCACCATGCCGGCGTCCAGCCCGGCGCATAACGCGCGAGCATATCCGGCACGTAGTGCCCGAGCAGCTCCGGCACTCGCGGCGACAGGAACAGATCGAAGCCGTTGTCCCCGACCGTCCAGCGCATCGCTTCCGCCGCTTCCGATGCAAGCTCCGAATGGCCCTCCGATACGATGAACGTCCCCTCTGTCCGTCGCTCGCCCCGACCGCTGCCGGATGGAGCCCGTCCCACGATGCAAGCCGCCGCCCCGTCGCCGAAAAATGCCGCCGCATACAGCGCCTCCTTATCCCCCGACGGCTGCGTATGCAGCGTGCATAGCTCGACGCACACGATCAACGCGACCGCCTGCTCGTCCGCGCCAACCAGCTCCCTCGCCGTTCGGATCGCGGTCATCCCCGCCGCGCAGCCAAGGAACGTAAGCGGCAGCCGACGCACGCCGCTGCGAAGCTCAAGACGGTGCGCCAGCTCCGCATCGAGCCCCGGCAAGTACATGCCCGTACAGCTCACCGTCAGCAGATGCGTAACGGCTCCGGCCTCTACGCCGCTGTCCGCCAGCGCCTCTCTTGCCGCGTGCTCCGCCAGAATCGGCGCATGCTCGCGATACAGCGCCATTCGCTCCGAGGTATGCGGGGCGGCTTCCCGCTCCGTACCCGGGGCATAACGGCTCTCCGAGGCCGGTCCGCTCAAGCTTCGCTCGCACGTATATCTAGTCTCCACGCCGCTCTGGTGAAAAATGCGTCTCGCCCATCTCGCCTGATCGCGCCGGCCTCTCGTCTCCAGCCCTTCGGCCAGCCTCGCCGCCGTATCCCGCTGATCGAGCCTGCATTCCGGCACAGCCGTCCCAAAGCCAAGCAGCGCCACCGGTCTTCCCCATTCGTTCTCTCTCGCTCTATCCCGTTCCATTCCGCTCCTCCTCTATTTGCGCAGCGTGCCTTCTCCCCATTCACCGGGGACAAACTGTTCCCATTGTATTCATCCGACGGCCGGGATAGAACGTTTCGTCCGACTCGGCCCCCTTCGGGCACACTCCAGACAGCGCAAATAAAAAAGAGAGACGCTCATGCATCTCTTCAGAGTTCGACAAACCCGGTATCTTGTTCCAAGACGTCTGGGTGTGTCTATTATTGTAAGGAACGTACCGGGTAAGACTAGCCTCGCAGATCCATCCTTCCAGGCCTGTCTTCTTCATATTCTAAACTAAGAGTCCGGAGCAGACTCTTAGTGTATCCGCTAACGATTCACATTCCTGATTAAGCGTTTCACGCGGACCCCTAATCCTGAGCCAATGTTACTTTCTAGCACCTAACGAGCGATTAAGCCACCTTGCGGAGCACTTATTCGACTGCATGCGAGGATTCAAACGAAATAAGCGCCCCGGGGGGCGCTTATTTCGTTCACAGGCTGTCGAGACCTTCCCAACAGCCTGCCGCAAGCCTCGCATAGACCTGCGGTTTCTTATTAAATTCATTATTGCTATTCCGCACCGTCAACCGAGCCAAGTATGCTCTTGCTGAAGATCGACATGGCATCTTCAAGCGTCGTCGTATCGCTCGGAATTTGTTGCTTGAAGGCTTGCTTCTTGTTCACGTCCTTGTATTGCATGCGCAGGTACATATCGGCCTTCACTTCGCCGCTGCCGTCTTCCGGCGTGACGGATAGGTCGGCGTCGATGCCTTGATACGTCAGATAGTTGTCCTTCAAGCCGCCCGTAACGGAAATTTCCTTCACCTTGACCGCTTTCTTCGCTTGCTCCAGCAGCTTCGGACCGTTATCCGCCACATATTGCTTCGACTTATCCAGATCTTCCTTCTTCACGCCAAGCAGCTTCAAGTATTCTTCGTCGGAGGCGAGAAGGTCGATAACCGTCGGCACCACCTTGTTCAAAGCCAGCTCCAGCGCCGGCTCGAATGTCTCGTTCGTTACCTTGAACTGAACGATTTTATCGTACTTCTCGCCCTCCGGCAATCCTTGCACATCCTTCGCCTTCGGCGCGAAGAAGTAATCCTTCTCCTCGTATGGCGCAATAATCGCATCCAGCAATTTGACGGAAAGCTCGCGCTGTTTATCCGTCTGGCTGAACGTATTCGCTACGCCTTGCTCTTCGGCCAGCTTCTTCAGATCGACCTCGATGAACTTGCTCGTCAGCTCTTCCGGAAGCGGAAACAGCGGAATGGACGGAACCTTGAAGTACGCCTTCTCTTCCGTCACGATGAGCGGAACCTCGACCGACGTCGACGTTCCTTCCGACTTCCATTCCAGCTTCACGTTCACGTCGGTGCGCTTGGCATCCATCTCATATTGGCCGTCGAACGACAGCTTTGCCCCTTTGAGCATATCCGTTATCATTGCCCCGCCCAGCTCGTCGGCCTCGCCTGCCGGCAATTCTAAATTATCGAAGCCGAGCGTACCGGTGAACGCGTACGAATGGACCTCGGACATTTTACTTAACGAATCTTGCAATGCTTCTTTCGTCGATTTGCCGCTGCTGCAGCCTGCCGCTACGAGAAGAACGCTCGCCATTGCGACGACTGCCGCTTTTTTAAACCACTTCACGTTGAAACTCCCCCTTTTCAATTACCCATCCATCATACTTGAAAAGGCATATATTTAACACCCCTAGATATGAAAAATCCCGCTTCCAACTTCTATGGAAACGGGATCTATTTGCATCGGTCCAAGCCTGTTCAGCCTTCGCCGTTATTTTGCCGGGAATGGTTCTGCTGCTTGACTTTCTTCGATCCGGAAAGCGGCTGCGGCGGCTGGTTGCCGTGACGCTGGCGTCCGCTTGCTTTGCTGTCGGATTCCGGGTTCGGTACGGGCACGCTGTCTGGCTTGCTCATAGTATGCAGTCATCTCCTGTCGCTGGAATTGCGTTGTATTAGTCCCCGGTCTTCGGCGTCGACAGATCCGGAGGATGGTCGTGGTTCATCGCCGCCTGGTTGCGGCGGTCGTTCGCATCCTGCTGCAACTGCTGGGCATGGTGGCCGTTGACTGGCTCGATATCGAGATCCTCAACGACATTCGTCAAATTTTTGTCCACGCCGCCTTTCGCCTTCGTCATGGCGAACCCGCTCCTTCCGTTCGAATCTTATGCTGGATCGCGCATTTAATGATGCGTAATGGATTGCAGCGCCTGCGCGCATTCGTGAATATGCCGTTTGTAATCGAGTGCGAGCTGCTGGATCGTATCGGTGCGCTCATCGACCGATTGACCCGCCTTCTCCACATCGATCAGCTCGACCTGCACTTCCCGGCTGTCCATGTATCCCACCTTGAAGTCAAACGAATAATCCTGGTGCCCCGCCGTATGAATTGTCACGCGAAGCGCATTCGGGTCGGCCTCGTCCGGCCATACTTCCGCTTGATCGGCTTCGTTAATCGTCGTCGGCAGCGTACTCGACCATGCGCTCGCAAGCTGCTGCTGATCGATCTGCAGTTCATCGTATTGTCCCATCGCTATCCACCTCCACACCGTTTAAGATGCGGAATCGGGCTTTATTTTATGCTTACGCCGACACGGCAACAAAAAAAGGCCGCGCAAAGCGCGCAGCCCTGAATGTCGTCATTCAATTGGAAGCTAAACTGGCGGAGAGGGTGGGACTCGAACCCACGTGGGCTTGCGCCCTAACGGTTTTCAAGACCGCCCCGTTATGACCGCTTCGGTACCTCTCCACATCATAAGAAACAACATTAAGATTGTACCATAAGCAAAATCGAACAATCAACTAGAAAAGAGCTCCGGAGCAGAGCTCTTTTCCTACATCCCTCTTCGGTCGGGCAAGCCTACTTCTTCGTGATAACCTCGATGCCGCCCATGTAAGGACGAAGCGCTTCCGGAACGATGACCGAGCCGTCCGGCTGCTGGTAGTTCTCCAGAATCGCAGCGAACGTACGGCCGACCGCAAGGCCCGAGCCGTTCAGCGTATGCACGAATTCCGGCTTGCTCTTCGGCTCGCGGCGGAAGCGGATGGCTGCGCGACGCGCTTGGAAGTCCTCAACGTTCGAGCATGACGAAATTTCGCGATACGTATCCGCGCTCGGCAGCCATACTTCCAGATCGTACGTCTTCGCCGCCGTGAAGCCCATGTCGCCCGTGCAGAGCGCCAGCACACGGTAAGGCAAGCCAAGCAGTTGCAGCACGCGCTCTGCGTTCGCCGTCATTTTCTCCAGCTCGTCATACGACGACTCCGGCGTCGCCAGCTTGAGCAACTCGACCTTGTTGAATTGGTGCTGGCGAATCAGTCCGCGCGTATCGCGGCCCGCCGCGCCTGCTTCGGAGCGGAAGCAGGCGCTGTACGCGACAAAATATTTCGGAAGCTCTTCAAGAGCGAGAATCTCCTCGCGCGCAATGTTCGTGACCGGCACTTCGGCCGTCGGAATCAAATAGTAGTCGGAATCGGCAATCTTGAACAGATCCTCTTCGAACTTCGGTAGCTGACCCGTGCCGAACAAGCTGTCGCGATTGACGATATACGGAGGCAGCACCTCTTCATAGCCATGCTGGTCGCTATGCAAATCCATCATGAAGTTGATAAGCGCGCGCTCCAGACGAGCGCCCAGTCCGCGATAGAATACGAAGCGCGAGCCCGTTACCTTGCCCGCCCGCTCGAAATCGAGAATGCCAAGCTCCTGTGCGATTTCCCAGTGCGGCTTTGGCTCGAATTCGAATACGCTCGGCTCGCCTACGCGGCGCAGCTCGACGTTGTCCTCCTCCGACGCGCCGACCGGCACGCTCTCATGCGGCACGTTCGGGATCGCCAGCATCAGCTCGTCGATCTGCGCTTCAAGCACGCGAATCTCGTCATCTATTTCTTTGATCCGATCGCCGACTTCGCGCATCTCGATAATGAGCGCTTCCGCATCGCCGCCCGACCTTTTCAGCTTCGCTACTTCCTGCGATACGACGTTGCGGCGGTTTTTCAACTGATCCGTCTCCTGCAAAATTTCGCGGCGGCGCGCATCGAGAGCCGGGAAGCCCGCAATAAGCTCCTCCGATTTGCCGCGGTTCGCTAGCGCTTGCGCTACTTTATCGTAATCGTTTCTAAGCCATTTCACGTCTAACACGAATGATTCTCCTCTCTATTCCGAAGGCTGCCTTCTAAGGCTTAGCCCCGGCCTGCGGCGGCTTCGCGCGCCATATCGACGAAATAAGCATGGAGCTGGTAATCGTCCGTCAGCTCCGGATGGAACGAGCATGCGAGCAGATGGTTCTGCCGTGCCGCGACAATCTCCTCTTTGTACGTGGAGATCACGTCCACGCCTTCGCCTACTTCCTTAATCAAAGGCGCCCGAATGAACACGGCCCGAATCGGCTCGTCAATTCCCTTCACCTCAAGATCGGTCTCGAAGCTTTCGCGTTGACGGCCGAACGCGTTGCGCTGCACCGTCATGTTCATCAGCTCCAGATGCGCGTCCTCCTGACCATCGATCCGCTCCGCCAGCACGATCAGGCCCGCGCAGGTGCCGAACAACGGCTTGCCCTGCGCTGCGAATTCGCGAATCGCATCAATGAAGCCGTACTTGCGCATCAGCTTGCCGATCGTCGTGCTCTCGCCACCGGGGATAACGAGTCCGTCAAGGCTGTCCAGCTCTTCCGTCCGTTTCACGGCTATCGCCTCCGCGCCTGCCGCTTCCAATCCGCGGATATGCTCCGCAACTGCGCCTTGCAGCGCCAATACGCCAATTTTCATCCCAGTATACCCGCTTTCTTATCCTGTCCGCCTTCCTCTTCGGAAGACATAATGGAATTGCCCGTTATGCTAAGTATATCCCTGCATTGCCGAAAAGCCCCTGTATAGGGGCTTTTCTCTCTGCTATGTCATGAATGCCCGATCCCGGCCCGCCGAAGCAAGCCGTACGCATCAGATGCTGCGGTCCTGCATGCGGTCGAAGCCGGACAGCGTCTTAATGTCGATGCCCTTCATCGGCGTACCGAGGTTTTTCGATACTTCCGTAATCAGCTTGTAGTCCGTATAGTGAGTCGTTGCTTCAACGATTGCGCGAGCGAATTTCTCCGGGTTGTCCGATTTGAAAATGCCGGAGCCGACGAATACGCCGTCTGCGCCAAGGTGCATCATAAGCGCCGCATCCGATGGCGTCGCTACGCCGCCCGCCGCGAAGTTAACGACCGGCAGCTTGCCTGCTTCCGCGACTTGCACGAGCAGCTCGTAAGGCACGCCGAGCACTTTCGCTTCGTTGAACAGCTCGTCCTTCGACAGATTCTGAACTTTGCGGATCTGGCCGTGAATCAGACGAAGGTGACGAACCGCTTCGACGACGTTGCCCGTTCCAGGCTCGCCCTTCGTACGGATCATCGATGCGCCTTCTTGAATACGGCGGAGCGCTTCGCCCAAATCTTTGGCGCCGCATACGAATGGAACGGTGAACTCATTCTTATTGATGTGGAACACTTCGTCCGCCGGCGTCAGCACTTCGCTCTCGTCAATATAGTCGACGCCCATCGATTCGAGCACTTTCGCTTCTACATAGTGGCCGATACGGGCTTTCGCCATGACCGGAATGGAGACCACTTTCGTAACTTCCTCTACGATCGTCGGGTCGGCCATACGGGCAACGCCGCCTGCCGCGCGAATATCGGAAGGAACGCGCTCAAGCGCCATTACGGCAACCGCGCCTGCCGCCTCCGCGATTTTTGCTTGCTCTGCGTTCATGACGTCCATAATGACGCCGCCTTTTTGCATTTCGGCCATGCCGCGTTTAACGCGCGAAGTACCTGTTTCCATCTCCTGAATTCCTCCTATTTATATGCGGATACAATGATTCCTCCGAATGTAACTCTAACCATTAATTTTACATGAAGCGCAGCGAATCGACAACCCTGGAACTTCGATTGCCGCGCCGCTTTGCATATGTTTTCTCATCGGCCCCGGGATTAGCCGAACAAGTTCGCAATTCCGCTGAACAGACTGGAGAAGAAGCCGCCGATGTTGCGGAACAGCATCGTGAACCAACCGGCCTTCTTCACATCGTTGGTCGCGATCAGGTCGACCGTCTTCGTCAGCTTCTGGCTGTTATCCGGATTCGTATACTCATACGTCACCGTACCGACCTTCTGGCCTTGCTTGATCGGGGCAACCAATTCCTTATCCGGCAGCAGATCGGTCTTCACGATCTCCGCTGTCGGCTGGGAGCCTTTCTTGACAAGGAAGCTTACATCGCTCGCCGTCATCACTTCAACCGACTTCTTCTTGCCTTTTTTTATTTTAACCGTCTTCACCGATTCTACGACCGATTTCGGCGGAACGATCGTTTTCTTCTCGAAGCTTGCATAGCCGTAATCGTACAGCTTCGCCGTCTCTTGGAAACGCGCGCCTTTCGATTTCGTATTCATAACGACGCTGATGTAGCGCAGTCCGTTAATTTGCACCGTTCCCGTGAAGCAGTAGCCGGCAGCGGAAATATAGCCTGTCTTCATGCCGTCCACGCCTTGGTAAGCGTAAGATTTTAATTCCGTTACCGATTTATTGGAGCCCAGCATCCAGTTGTAGTTGATAAGCTCGCCTTTGTCCCGTGCGCGGAACTTGTAGCGAGGAATACTCGCATATTCGAGAAATTCCGGATGATCGTTCACAATTGTCGAAGCCAGCTTCGCCATATCGCGGGCCGAAATGACCGTCGTATCCTCAAGACCGGCGGGACCGGTAAAATACGCCGAGGTCAGGCCGAGATTTTGCGCAGTCTCGTTCATTTTATCGACAAAGCCTTGAACGGAGCCGCCCACTTGCACCGCCAATGCAATCGTCGCGTCGCTAGCGGAACCGACCGCCATCGCGATATAAAGCTCCTTCACCGTGTGCTTCTCGCCAACGGCGAGATACACTTGCGAACCGTCCGGCGGCACCGTCGCCGCTTCTTCGGAGGCCGATACGACTGTATCCCATGTCAATCGTCCCGACTTGATCTCTTCGAGCACGATATATTCCGTCATCATCTTCGTCATACTAGCCGGAGGCATTGGTTCGTCCGCATTAATCTCGTATAACACTTGCCCCGTCGTCGGCTCTACCAGAATAGCCGCTTTCGCATTGATGCCAAGCGGATTGTCGGAGCCGGCGTTGGTCGAAGCCGCCGTGTCCTCTTCCGCCCATACGGCTGTGGAACCGAGCGCTAACATGACCATCCATACCGCTAACATCGCTGCCGTAATCGAGCGCAGGCGCCCCAGCTTGTAACTTCGTTTCAAGTTCTTCTCCCCATTTCCCCATAAGCTATGTCCGCTCATATTGTATCATAGGAAGGCTACTATAAAAAAGCCAGACAGAGATGTCGCTTTCTCCCTGTCTGGCTTGAATGCGCCGCGCCCCCGCCAATCCGGAAGGAACGGGCCTATTATAGATTCGCTTCTAGCAGCCGATCGCTCTTGAATTAGAGAGAGTAGTTCGGCGCTTCTTTCGTAATTTGCACGTCATGCGGATGGCTCTCGCGAAGACCCGCGCCCGTAATCCGCACGAATTGCGTATCGTTCTTCAGCTCCTCGATCGTGGCCGTTCCGCAATAACCCATACCCGAACGCAAGCCTCCGACCAGTTGGTGAACCGTGTCCGCCATTGCGCCTTTGTAAGGAACGCGGCCCTCAATGCCCTCCGGTACGAGCTTGTTCTCGTTCTCCTGGAAGTAGCGGTCCTTGCTGCCTTCTTTCATCGCGCCGAGCGAGCCCATGCCACGATACACTTTGAACCGGCGGCCTTGATAAATTTCCGATTCGCCCGGGCTCTCCTCCGTACCGGCCAGCAGGCTGCCCACCATGATCGCGCTAGCGCCCGCCGCGATCGCTTTCACGATATCGCCGGAATACTTGATGCCGCCGTCCGCGATGATTGGAATATTATATTCGCGCGCCACTGAAGCGCAATCGTAAATCGCCGTAATTTGCGGTACGCCGATACCCGCGATAACGCGCGTCGTGCAGATCGAGCCCGGTCCTATGCCGACCTTGACGACCGAAGCGCCGGCTTCGATCAGATCGCGCGTGCCTTCGCCCGTTGCGACATTGCCCGCGATAATCGTCAGCGTCGGATACTTCTCGCGAAGCTTCGCGACCGAGTTCAGAATGTTGCGGTGATGGCCGTGCGCGGAATCGACGACGATCGCGTCAACGCCGGCGCTAACAAGCGCTTCCGCGCGCTCGAACGTATCCTTCGAGATGCCGATTGCAGCGCCGCATACGAGACGGCCATGCTGATCCTTCGCCGCGTTCGGGAACTGAATGGCCTTCTCGATATCCTTGATTGTGATAAGCCCTTTGAGCACGTTGTTCTCGTCCACGAGCGGCAGCTTCTCGATCTTATGCTTTTGCAGAATTCCTTCCGCTTGTGCCAGCGTCGTGCCCACGGGAGCCGTAACGAGCTCTTCGCGCGTCATGACCTCGCTGATCTTCATCGAGTAGTCGTGCACGAAGCGAAGGTCGCGGTTCGTCAGAATGCCAACCAGCTTGCCGTTATCGTCAACGATCGGCACGCCGGAAATCCGGTATTTGCCCATCAGCGCTTCGGCGTCGTATACGTGATGATCCGGCGTCAGCGAGAACGGGTTCGTAATAACGCCGCTCTCCGAACGTTTCACGCGATCGACTTCCTCCGCTTGCTGCGCGATGGACATATTTTTATGAATAATGCCAAGACCGCCTTCACGAGCTATCGCAATCGCCATCGCCGACTCCGTGACCGTATCCATGCCTGCACTAATAAGCGGAATGTTCAACTTCACGCTATCGCTGAGCGCGGTTCCGACCGAAACCTCCCGCGGCAGCACTTCCGACTTGCGCGGAACGAGCAGCACGTCGTCGAACGTAAGTCCCTCTTTGGCGAATTTTGTATCCCACACGAGTATGTTCCTCCCTTGATTTCATCCCTGTTTAACCTTGCCTGACGTATATTATTGCAATATTATCAGAGGGGGTATAGGCTGTCAAGCTTGTAAGATCGCCATTTCAAGCCGTTTTCATTACCTTTTTCATAAAAAGGAAGCCCTGCGTTTCAAGAGGAATCAATTGGTTCCCGTGCAGCGGATTTATTGATAATCGTACCGGCAGGAGGCGCTCCACAGCATAAAATCGTATACGCCTTGATCGTGCAGCGCTCGAATCTGTTCCTTGATCTGCTGTTGCCCGTACGTCAGATGAGGGTGAACCCAAGTCGCCGTAAAGCTTTGCAGCCAAGGCCGAAGCTGTGCCGGATGAACGCCGCCGGCTTCCATAATCCGATTGCGCCGCTTGGCATCTGCCATCGCATGGCTGACGATAGCATAAGGCTGCGTGTCGGGATTCGATACTCCGTACATGCCGCGGCTGTAATGAGAAGGATAAACCATCGGCGATATATAATCGACTTCCTTCGCAATGGCCCGCCAGCTTTGGCCGATTCCCATATCGTCCTGCGACGAAGTCACAAGCCCGAATACATCCGCCGACACTTTCGCTCCGCTTCGGTGCAAGCGCGGCGTCGCTTGATGCAGAAAGCGCCGAATCGTATCGGTCCGGCTCCACCCTTCGGGATTGGCATAGCGTACCGGCTTGTTCGCGATCCCCTCCGGGAACCGGACATAATCGAATTGAATCTCGTCGAATCCAAGCGAGGCCGCCTCGGCCGCTACATCGATATTGTAGTTCCATACTTCCTTCCGGTATGGATCGATCCAGGGACGCCCGTGCGAGTCGCGCCATACCCGGCCGTCCTTCCGATGAATCGCCCAGTCCGGCCTTCTCGCCGCAAGCAGCGGATCGTTGAACACGACAACGCGTCCAATAACATAAATGCCTTGGCGATGGAGCTTATCGGTCAACTGCCTCATGTTCGATATTGCAGGCGAGGAGCTTGCCCCGAACCGTCTTGCGGAAGCCAATCCGGAACGATAAGTCAGCTTGCCGAAGTCGTTCTTCACATCAATGACGACTGCGTTCAAATCCGTATCGGATATTAGGCGAAGCAATCGATTCATCTTCTCGCCGCCGCCGGCAACCCAGCCCGATATATAAATGCCTCTAACATGACTTGGCGGCTTAACGGCCGTTCTCGCGCCTCCCGCTGCGCTCATTGCAGTCCTAATGTTAGCGGACGGCTTCATATTGGCAACTGAACGACCGGCAATCAGCTTGCTCATCACGGTCCGTTCGAACGGGGAAGATTGCTGCTGTGCTGCACGATCATTCATTGGAATATCCGTTACATGGCTTGCCCCCAACAGCATTGCCGCCAGCCCGCACTTCGTTATCCAATCCAGAATACGATTTGCTCCTTTCACATTAGCCGCCTCCTTCTCGATCTTATGCCTGTAGTATGAGCGTGAATCGGCTAAGGGTTGAGAAGGAGTTATATCCAATTGTTCTTGTTAACGACAAAAAAGCCACTCTCGAATGAGTGACCACGAAATTCCCCGCAAGCCGCAAGCCTGAAAACCAACCTGCACATCGATGTTCACCCGCCCGACGACTTCCTATCTCTTCATGCGGGCTTGCCCACCCTTATCCAATCTTCTTGTCCTCTTCGGGCATCAATCAACAATCTTCCCTCACTGCAAAGCCGCAATACGCAATCACTATCTCGTCCCTATGCAAAGTCACGGCACTTAATCAGCTAATTCCCCTACTACAAGTTTCTACTCAAGCAACCATCTCACTCTTATGTAAAATCACAATGCACTACAGTATCAATAATGGGCGGTGACGGGTGGGAGATATACGAATAAGGGGGTGGACGATCGAAAGCAGCAAGGGGGTCGGGACAGTAGAGCTCTGCTTCGGAGAAGCAAGAGCGGGGGGATGGTTAAGAGTGAGCAAGGGAGCGTATTCCGGGGGCGTCCAGAGGGGGCGGGAGTCCCTTTTGGGGCCCTCCCTCAGACAGGGAGGGTTTGGGTGG
>Ga0160492_100227_pt1 | contig 41632 bp, 8 predicted proteins | sample DID2MG_FD_108258 | JGI IMG/M metagenome (GOLD analysis project Ga0160492, IMG submission 108258) | Enriched soil microbial communities from UW Madison campus, WI, USA - DID2877_E24_FP2 MG | ecosystem: Environmental > Terrestrial > Soil > Unclassified | place: USA: Madison, Wisconsin | collected... | reverse complement strand
TGCCGGCGGCGGAAGCGCACGCATGGCGCGAGACTTATACAGCTCCGCGCAACGCGCTTGAGCGGCAGTTGGCAGCAGTCTGGCAAGAGGTCCTGGGGCTGGAGCGGATCGGCATCGACGAGCGGTATCAGGACATGGGCGGTGATTCGATCAAGTCGATTCGCGTTATTTACGCCATCAACAAGACTTTGCAGGCTGACTTGCAGTTGCTGGAGATTTATCAGAACCCTACCATCCGGGAACTAGCCGATCTCTTGAGCCGTCGCAAGCTCGGAGGGGATGGAGGGAAGCTGGCGGCTGCCAAGGAGAGGCTGGAGCAATGGCAGCGGGAACTGCTGCAAACCTCTGCGGGGGAATTGCTTAACGGGGAAATTGAGGATTTTTACCCGCTCAGCGATATTCAGCAGGGCATGATTTATCACTCGGTCAGCCAGCCGCACGATCAACTGTACCATGAGCAGTTTATCTATGAATTTCAAGACGAAGCTTTTTCGGAATTGACGTTCGAGCAAGCGATGCAATTAATGATCCGCAAGCATGCCATATTGCGAACGACGTTTGATCTGAACGATTTCCCGATGCCGATACAATTGGTGCGCCGGGAGGTTCCGCTTGATCTGAAGGCGATAACGCTCGACCATCTGGGGAGACCAGAGCAAGAAGCTTTTGTGACTGCTATTTTGGAGCAGGATCGGCAGCAGCCGTTCTTTCAGGGCACGCGTTCCTCTTATCCGATGTGGCGAATGCGGATATTCCGTCTGGACGAGCGAAACTACTTGTTGATCTGGTGTTACCATCACGCCATTCTTGACGGATGGAGCAACGCCTCTTTCATAACCGAGCTGTCGCAAATCTATTTCGGATTAAAACAGGGGAACGTTGAACCTAAGCCTTTGCGTCATAGTTATAAGGATCTGTTAATCGAGCAATGGAGCATTCAGGACGATTCCGCGTCACTGGCGTATTGGCGGGCGGAATTAAACGATTATCGTCGATTCGAGTCGCCGTTCGTTTCGGAAGCAATCGACTCTGACTCGGCAGCGTTCATTCGTACGGAGTTTATCGTAAGCGAGGAACTGAATCGGTCCGTGCTTGCGCAATCGGCGAAGCTGAACCAAGCCTCCGTCAAGACCCTTATCTTCACCGCGTATGTTTGCATGTTGAACATGATCGATGCAGAGAACGACTTTGTCGTCGGACTTGTGGAGAACAATCGGCCGATTGTGGAGGACGGCGAGAAAATTTTGGGCTGCTTTCTGAACTCGATCCCGATTCGGGTTCGAATCGATGGAACGATCAGTTGGCGGAATTTGCTGCGGAGCATGGACAAGAAGTTGGCTGATGCGCAACAATTCGGACGGCTGTCGCTGGCGCGTATTTTGCAAGCAACCGGCGAGAATTCCGTAGACGGCAATAGGCTGTTCGATAATATTTTTAACTACGTGGATCTGCATGTTTATGAGGGTGTATCTTCAGAAATACGCTACCATCGGACGTTGCAACATATCGACAATTACGAACGGACGAACGCGCTGTTCCAATTCGATTGTTTTATAGAAGACGAACGCTTGCATATCGTGCTCGGTCATGTATCGGCCGTCTACCCGGAATCGGACGCGATGCGCATGCTGTCGGCTTTTGAGCGAATACTGAAGGAAATCGTTGTTCGAACGGACGGGACGGTTGGCAAGACGTCTTTCCTCGAAGCGGAGCAGCTCCATGAATTGCAGGAAAGGGCAAGGAAATGTGCAGCGCCCCTCCACGGAGAGCAAACGGTCTGCGGACTTGTCGAAGTGCAGGCGAGGAGGACGCCTCAACGCACGGCGCTTATATACGGAGATAACAGGCTGACCTATGGCGAGTTGAACAGTCGCGCGGATCGGCTTGCGGAGCAACTTGTTGGCCGGGGAGCGGGGGCCGGCCATATCATCGGTCTGATGGCCGACCGTTCCGCGGAAATGATTGTCGGGTTGTTGGCCGTCCTGAAGGCCGGAGCGGCATACTTGCCGATTGATCCCGAATTTCCAGATGAACGAATACGGCATATGATGACGGACAGCGGAATGTCCTTGCTGCTGACACAGCGGCAATATCGCGATCGAACTTCGTTTGACGGCGATACGATCGATCTGGCTGACGAAGAGCTTTACAGGGAGAAGACCGTTGCTCCCCGGAGTCGATCCGTTAGCCCGGATGACCTTGCCTATTGCATCTATACGTCTGGGTCCACGGGACTCCCAAAGGGGGTGCTGATCGAGCATCGTGCGGTTGCAAATTTATATGCAGGTATGACCGAACGTATCGGCTTTTGCTCAGACAAGACCATCCTTTCTATTACGACAATCTCCTTTGATATTTTTGTGTTGGAGACGCTGGTTCCGTTTATGACAGGCATGTGTGTCGTGATGGCCGATATGAAAGATCAAGCTGACCCGGCCGCTCTTGGCCGGTTAATGCAGCGTCACGGAGTCAACATGCTGCAATCGACGCCTTCTCGATTGCGCCTGCTTCTGGAAGCCGAAGCCGCCTCATCAGGATTGGAGAAGCTGACGGACATTATGATCGGCGGAGAGGCGTTCGGCATGGATCTGGTTCATCGGCTTCGCGTGAAGTCGCGTGCCCGAATTTACAATATGTACGGCCCGACGGAGACGACCGTTTGGTCGATGGTGTCCGACCTTACCGAAACCGAAGAAGTAACGCTCGGAAAGCCGATCGCGAACACAGAGATCTTGCTTTTGGACCGAAACGGACAGCTTCAGCCTTTCGGAACGGTAGGCGAGCTTTGCATAGCGGGGAGTGGCCTATCGCGCGGCTACCACAACCGGGCGGATTTGACCCGCGAACGATTCGTCGCGCACCCGCTCGATCCTGACCGAAGAATTTACAAAACGGGTGATTTTGCACAGTGGCAGGCGGACGGCAAGCTGGTTTATCTCGGACGTCGCGACCATCAATTGAAAATCCGGGGATACCGGGTGGAGCTTGGCGAGATTGAACAAGCGCTGGCTCGTTTTCCCGGTCTTGCATCCCCATTGGTTGCGGCTCGCAAGCGGAACGACGAAGAGGCTTATCTTGTCTGCTATTATTTGGCGGACGAGGAGATGCCTGTCGCATCTTTACGGGAGTATTTGGCTGAACGGCTGCCCAACTATATGATTCCGGGCGCATTCGTTCGATTGGACCGCTACCCGCTGCTGCCCAATGGCAAGATCAACCGCTCGGCGTTGCCGGATCCGGTTGTCACCAGAAGAGGGTTGGCCGAGGAATACAGGGAGGCGTCCAATGATAGGGAACGGCGGCTTGCGGAATTATGGCTGGAGGTTGTAGAGCTAGAGAAAATTGGCATGGACGACAACTTGTTTGAAGTCGGCGGCAGTTCGATTTCTTTGGTTCAATTTCACGGTAAACTCAATAAGATTTACCCGAACCGGATCGGGGTTGCAGAGCTATTCGCTTATCCGACGATCGGCAAGCTTGCAGCTAGATTGGACCAATCCTCTTTGAAACAACCCGTGTCGATCCCAACGTTGAGACTGCCACACCATTTCTTGAAGCCAAGCGGCAGTGCGGCGGAGGGGAACACGTTGCGGTTTCGGTTGAAGCCGAGGGAAGCCGAAGAAGTTTCGGGCTTGGCTCGGCGGTACGATGTGGGGGTGGATGATATTCTGCTTGCGGCGGGCTTGTACTTATTTACGGAAATAACGGAACGGCCAGCGGTGACTGCACTGGCGATGGCGGGGAAAGAGAACGAGCTCGTTCTGCTCTCGGCGGATATGCGAGAAATTGCTGACTTTCCGCAGCTATTTCAAAACGTGTGCAAGATGAGAACTCAAGCCGCAGACGCCTACGACTTGAAGGATATCCGGGTGCATTCCGTGCGGAGAACGGTGGGAGAAATTACGCCATTGTTCTATAGGAGCGCGATGGATACATCTTATGCGCGAATGAGCGATCTGTTCGGTTTCACGCTAGGCTATTCAGTCGAAGCGGACACGATCGTGTTTACTTGCGATTATGATAGCGGAGAGATCGGCCAGAAGTCCATAGAAGAATGGATTTCCGGATATGGAAGGCTGCTTCGCGTGCTAGTTAACCATTTTCTGAAGGAGGCGTCGCAGCATTGAGAAAAATAGCGCTAGTATTCCCGGGACAAGGCTCCCAATATACGGGCATGGGGAAAGCATTCTACGAGCAGTACGCGATTGCGAAGGAAACGTTTGAAGAAGCTGACGAGGCACTTGGCTTCGGTTTGACTTCGCTGTGCTTCGAAGGACCGGAGGAGCAGCTTCGCCGGACGGAGTTCACCCAGCCGGCGATTTTGGCCCACAGCGTTGCTGCTTATCGGGCCTACATGCAGGAAGTAGGAATCAAGCCTCATTTTATGGCAGGACATAGCTTAGGCGAGATTACGGCGCTCACCTGCTCAGGGGCGATCCCGTTCGCGGACGCAATACGAATCGTTAACAAGCGGGGACAGTTCATGCAGGAGGCAGTAACGATTGGAACCGGCGCCATGTCCGCAATATCTAACGTGAGTGCGATAGAGGTCGAACGGGTGTGCCGAGAAACGAGCACGGAGCAAGAATTGGTTGCAGTCTCCAACTACAACTCGCCAAGTCAGACCGTAATCGCAGGTCATGTGGCTGCTGTCGAAGCGGCAGAACAGAAATTGAAGGGGCTTGGAGCCCAACCTATTAGATTGAAGGTCAGCGCTCCGTTCCATTGTCCGCTTATGAATACGGCGGCTTTCCAGTTGGAACAGGAGCTTCTGCAGCGGGCTTTTTCCGATCCCAAGACTTCGGTTATCGCCAACTATAATGCCCTGCCGTACGCCGGCGCAAACCGGATTGTACAAGCTTTGACCCTTCAAATGACCGAGCCGATTCAATGGCATGCAACGATGCAATTTCTGAAAAACCAAGGCGTCAATGTTTTAGTCGAGCTGGGGCCCGGAGCAGTGCTTCGCAATTTAATGAAAAAGACCTTCCCTAGCATCTATAGTTATTCCTACGACAAAGAGGAGGATCGGGCGGGCTTGAATGAATTGTTATCCTCCGACAAGCTGGAATATCCCTGCTTCGTCTCCCGTTGCTTGGCGATCGCGGTGTGTACGCGCAACCATAACTGGAACGAAGAGGAATACCAGACTGGCGTCATTGCGCCATACCGTCGCATTCAATCGATGCTTGCCGAAGTCGAGCAGAACGGTCAGAAGCCTACGCTGGAACAGAAGCATGATGCACTTCGCATGCTTCAATCGGTATTTGCCGCCAAGAAGGCTCCGTTGGATGAGCAGGAGGAAAGATTCGCTCAGCTATTCGAGGAAACCAACACCCGGCGCGAATTGTTCGACGAAGTTCCAGTTATTCAAGCTCGTCAATCATGAGGGAGGCAGGGGGGCGGACAGTGGGAAATCTATTAGGCTATTCGATTATGCAACCGAACTCGAATGAGCCTGACATTGAAATGGAGAGCTTGTCTAAAAAAAGCATTGCAATTATTGGAATAGCCGTCCGTTTTCCTAAAGCGGACAGCCTGCAAGATTTTTGGGATAATCTGGAGAATGGAATCGATGCGATCCGCGACTTTCCGCTATCCAGACGGAAGGATACCGATTCGTATCTTCGCGGGAAGGGACTTCTGCACAAGGACTTCTCCTACGTCAAAGGGGCGTTTCTGGAAAAAGTGGATCGGTTCGATTACCGCTTCTTCGGTCTTTCTCATAGGGAAGCATCGTTGATGGACCCTTGTCAGAGGCTGTTTTTGGAAACGGCGTGGCAAGCGATTGAGGATTCGGGGTACGGAGGAGACGGTCTGTTCGGTTCCAATACGGGGGTCTATCTCGGCTTCAGCAACGATTTCGACACGGAAACGACGTATAAACGCTACATCGCCGAAATGGCACCCGAATCCATGCCGGTAGCTATAGCCGGAAATATAAAGGCAATCATCGCCAGTCGCTTGTCCTATCTGCTTGATCTGCGGGGGCCGAGCATGCTGGTGGATACGACCTGCTCATCTTCCCTTGTTGCCGTTCATACCGCCTGTCAGGCGATTCGCAGCGGAGAATGCGATCTAGCGATTGCCGGAGGCATCGAATTGCATCTTCTTCCCTTAAAAGTTGCGGACCGGGAGAAATTGGGCATTGAATCGTCCGATTACAAAACGAAATCGTTCGATGACCGGTCCGACGGCTCCGGGAATGGCGAAGGCGTGGCGGTGGTCGTTCTCAAACCGCTAGATCGCGCGGTTCGCGATCGCGACTCGATTTATGCCGTGATTAAAGGAAGCGCGGTAAATCAGGATGGCAGCTCGATCGGGTTGACCGCACCGAACGCTTTCGCGCAGGAACAGGTCATTTTGCGCTCCTGGAAAGAAGCGGGCATAGATCCCGCTCAATTGTCGTATGTGGAGGCGCATGGTTCAGGCACTCCACTGGGCGATCCCATCGAAATAACCGGACTGAAGAATGCTTTTAAGTATTACACCGATGCGAAGCAATTCTGCGGTGTCGGTTCTGTCAAGACAAACCTGGGTCACCTTGGAAATTGTGCCGGAATTGCGGGCTTGATTAAATCCGCGCTTGCTCTCCATCATAAAAAATTGCCGGCGTCCTTACATTTTCAGCGGCCGAACCGCAAAATCAATTTTCAAAGCTCGCCGCTCTATGTCGTGGACGAACTGACGGAATGGCCAGCGCAAGGGGATTCTCCCCGGCTGTGCGGAGTCAGCTCGTTCGGGCTGAGCGGAACGAACTGCCACGCGGTGCTGGAGGAGTCTCTGCCTGAGAGAAGCACTCTCAATCGCTCTGTTTTTCGTGGCGGCGTGCTGCCTCTCTCGGCGAAGAGCGTCTGGTCTCTTCAGCGTCTGGTCGAACAATATAATAAATTTTTAGCCGAGCCACAAACGATAGATCCGGCGGATCTGTGCTATACCGCCGCCGTCGGACGGGGCCATTACGATCACCGCCTTGCCATCGTATTTGCTGGATTTGAAGAGTTGAAGAAGACTGTAAGAAGGCTTGCAGAGCACGGCGTGGAAACGGCGCAGTTCCCCGACGCCGTTTACGGTGTGCACCGGAACGCGGCGGGCGGCTCGCAGCCGGACTCGCCGCTTGCACGGGAAGAGGAGGAACGAATCAGCGGCATTAGCGATAAGCTGTCCGCAGCGCCAGATTTGTTGGAGCTGCGCCAACTTGCCAAGCTGTATACGACAGGGGGCAATGTAAGGTGGCAGCTTGTTTATCCGGAAGGTAAGCGGGTTCGGCTTCCTGTCTATCCGTTCAATCCGACGCGGTGCTGGCTGGATGCTCCTTCCCAAAGTAGTTATTTTCATAAACTGGAGTGGGGGCGTATACAAGAGGTGGCGGCTGTTAGCGAAAGCGCCCCTCAAGCCGCCGGCGCCGTTTTGATTTTGAAAGACGAGCGCGGACGCGCCGATCGTTTGCGGGATATGCTTGTACGTAACGGGATGCGTGTGATTGAAGTGGTTTTCGGAACCTCCTATGCACGACTAAATGAGGATTCATACATACTGGGTCACAATCAGGAGGATTACGATCGGCTGATCGGAGAGCTTTCGCATGCTTCGGTTACGCAAGTCGTTCACATGGCGGTTTTGAACTTCGGACAAGGCCCGGGAACGGCCGATGAGTTGGAAGATCTGCAACAGCGGGGCACTTGGAGCCTGTTTCGTTTGACGAAGGCACTCCTTCGCAATAAATGGAAGCATCGCATCCACTTGTTGCTCCTTGGCCGCAACGTATACGAGGTGACTCAAAACGAGGTGGCGCTATATCCCGAAGCTGCTGCATTAATGGGATTGGGCAAAGTCATCTCCCATGAGTATCCGCATATGGTTTGCCGCAGTCTGGATATTGACGACGGTACGAGCGACGAGCAAATTGCCGCCGCTTTGGGGAGAGAGCAGGTTCCGTTCACGCTGGCATGCCGAGAAGGACAGTTGTATGCCGAAACACTGAAGCCGTTCAGTGTGCAAGCGTCCGGACAAGAGCCAATAACCCTTAAAAACGAAGGCGTCTATTTAATCACCGGAGGAACGCGCGGGGTGGCGCTTGAAATCGCCAAGTACTTGTCCGATCAATGCACAGTGAATCTAGCTTTTCTCAGCCGTTCCCCGTTGCCGGAGCGCAAATTGTGGAACAAGCTGCTTGCGGAGGGCACGACGAGGAAAATGCGCGAGAGCATTCTCATGCTTCGAGAGATGGAAGCGAACGGCGCTAATATTCGCTTGTATGCCGGGGATGTATCAGATGAGGGTCAAATGGCCGAAGTAATTGCTGATCTCATTCAGACGTTTGGACGAATCAACGGAATCATACACTGTGCGGGCGTAGCGGGCAATGGATTTCTGGTCCGGAAAGAGGAGGCAGCGTTTAAAGAGGTACTGGCGCCGAAAATACAGGGAACCTGGGTGCTTGACCGGCTGACGCAGGACAATCCACCTGATTTTCTTATCCTCTTCTCGTCGATTTCGACTTTGATTCCTGCCGTCGGGCAAGGAGATTATACGGCAGCGAACGCCTATCTCGATGCTTTCGCTTATGCCCGCAGCAAGCAAGGGCGCCGTACGTTGAGCTTGAATTGGGCCATGTGGAAAGAAACAGGCATGGCAGTGGATTACAATGTCATCAACGATTCTTGTTTTCGGGAGCTTTATACGGGCGAAGCGTTGCTGGCGTTCGATGAAATCTATCATGCGAATGCTTCTAACGTGGTCGTCGGAGAGCTCAAGTTCAAGGAAATGAAAGAACTGCTCGCAGGGGATACGTTCGGCTATCTATCACCCGAATTGAGGGCGCGGATTGCGCGCGCTGCGGAACCGATGACAGCGGAGGCAAATAAGGCAAGCGAAGAGCGGCAGGCTCAAGCAATAGCTGAGGTTGCGCTGAAAGGTAAGGAAGATGGAAGCTTTAGCGGCATCGAACAGCAACTTGCCTCCATCTGGTCCAACCTGATGGGAATGGATTCGATCAGCATTCACGACAATTTCTATGATATTGGAGGTAATTCGATTCTGGCGACACATTTGCTGCGGGCGCTGGACGAGGCGTTTCCGAATCATTTCGACATCACGGATATTTTCTCCTACCCTACCATTTCCTTAATGGGTGACTACCTGGAAGGCCGACTCAACAGCACGAATAATGACGCGTCGGAAGGCTCGTCTCTGGATGAGCTCCTGGATCGGCTGTCGTCGGGGGAACTTTCGATTGAAGAGGCGGGCGAACTTATGAGATCGGTAGGTGAAGAAGAATGGAAAGCGTAAGAAACTATATTTTTCAGCAGGTTGCCTCGAACAAACTGTCCAAAGAGGAGGCAAAGGCGCTTCTCAAAGAGCTGCATCTATCGAATGCGGACGAGAAAGACAAACCGAGCCGGGATATTGCCATTATCGGAATGGCATGCAAGCTGCCCGGTGCGGAAAGTCTGGAGACGTATTGGAACAACCTGGTGCATGGCGTTCGCACAATGGGTGAATTTCCATTCAACCGTCGCCGGGACACGGACCCCTTCGTAAGCGGCGGCCTTGAGTATCGCAAAGGGGGCTATATCGATCAGGTAGACCGCTTCGACGCCCCGTTTTTCCGTATTTCACGGCGCGAAGCGGAAACGATGGACCCCATGCAACGGCTGTTTTTGGAAACAGCCTGGGAGGCTATGGAGGACTCGGGAGTCGGCAGCGAGAAGTTTCGAAATACAAGAACGGCCGTATATGTCGGGCAGGAAACCAACTATAACAATGAATACCGCAAGCTGCTGGCTGAAGAGGACGAATTGTCGATGACCGGCTCCCATACGGGAATCATTGCGAGCCGTATTCAGTATTTGCTGAATATGCGCGGCCCAAGCCTCGTCCTCGATACGGCTTGCTCTTCCTCGTTGGTGGCGCTTCATCTTGCTTGCCAAGGCTTGCGCAATAACGAATTCGAGTATGCATTAGTTGGAGGAATATCCGCATTCTTCTTCCCGGCGGGGCAGACGCTCGTAATGGAATCGGGCGCTGCCGAAATTCGGGCGTTCGATAAAGGCGCGAACGGAACGTGCTGGTCGGAAGGTTTCGGCGTTATCGTGCTCAAGCCACTGGATAGGGCGATGCGTGATCGGGATCATATTCATGCGATCATCAAGGGGAGCGCCATGAACAATGACGGCACCTCGAACGGGATAACAGCGCCCAATGCGGATTCGCAAGCCGAGGTTATTACGGCTGCATGGGAAGCGGCAGGCATTCCGCCGGAGTCGATAACCTACATTGAGACCCACGGAACGGGAACGCCTCTGGGCGATCCGATCGAGATCAAGGGACTGACCAAAGCGTTCCGGAAGTATACGAACAAACGCCAGTTCTGTGGTATCGGCTCGGTCAAAACCAACATCGGACATGCGGTCGCCACATCCGGCCTCGCTTCGCTGATGAAGGTTGTGCTGGCGATGCAGCATAAGAAGCTGCCAAAGTCACTTTCCTTCGTAGAGCCTAATCCACATATCCATTTTGCCGACTCGCCTGTATACGTTAATGACCGTCTTAGGGACTGGGACACAGGCGGCTTGCCAAGACGCTCGGGCGTTTCGGCATTCGGGTTCAGCGGAACGAACGTGCATGTTGTGCTGGAGGAAGCTCCTGATCGAATCCAGTCCGCCCGAATGAACCACAGCTCAGAACTGTTTACTGTATCGGCCCGTACAGAGACGGCTCTGCGGAAACTATTGAATAAATATTGTGAATATTTGCGCGATCATCCGGATGTATCGCTGACCGATTTTTGCTATACGGTTAGTACAGGCCGCCGGCATTATGCCATTCGATTGGCATTTCGGGTCCATACAGCACAAGAGCTTCTGCACAAGTTGCAGCAAGCCTCGGCAGGCCGACTGGAGGACATTCCAGAAAGCATTCCCGACAGCTTTTATGGTATGCATAAACTGATTTTCCATAAGCAAGAGAAAAAAAACGGGGAGCTAACCGAGCAGGACGTCCTCCGTCTGAGCGGAGACATTAACGGAAGATTGGAAAGCTTGCTGACATCCGGCTGGACGGACATCGCGGCAGAAGAAATAGGACGTGCATACGTTTCGGGAGCCGATGTAAATTGGAGCGTCATCTATAAACAGAACGAGTACCGGTCGCTGCGCGTACCGATTTATCCATTCGACAGGCTGCGGTTCTGGGCAAACGGGGAGCATTTACTGCAACAGATGGAAACGGCCGCCCTACTCGTAAGCGCGCCTCTGCTCGATAGATACGTGTCCCGCACAGCGAATGAGAGCATTTATGAGACGGATTTTAACCCAGACAAGCATTGGGTGCTCAGCGAGCATATAATTGGCGGCCAGGCGGTTTTGCCAGGGACGGCGTATGTGGAAATGGCGCTGGAGGCTTGCGAGCATTACTTAGGGATGCCGCCGAGCGGTATGGAAGAAATTCAATTCCTCGCCCCTTTTGTTGTGAAGAATGCCGAGACCAGCGTGCTGCGCATTGCCATACGCGAGGAAGAACATCGTTTGTATTTCACGATCAGCAGCCCTCAGGCAAATCGCGATGAAGCGGATTGGACCGTTCACGCCGTCGGCGAATTCATGCGTGCCGCCCGCGGGGAAAGGACTGCTTGCGACCTCACGGAGTTGATTGCGCGCTGCCCGCGAGCGACCACATCAGAACCGGAATCGGCATCGTCCACTGGGGAGCGGTCAATCGTGTTCGGCCCCCGCTTTCAGAGTATCGTTAGTCTTCGGACGGGCGAGCAAGAAGCGCTTGTTGAAATGGAGCTTCCGTCCGCATATGTCTCAGAGGCTGACGTCTATAGGCTTCATCCGGCACTGTTGGACAAAGCCACCGGCGCGGTATCCGATTTGCTGGCGGGAGAGGGAGATTTGTTTTTAGCCTTCGCTTACAGCCGGCTGCGCATATGGGGACGGCTGCCGGAGAAGGTGTTCTCCTATGTGAAGAAGCTGGATACTTCCTCCCGCGAGTTCATGGCCTATCAGGTGACGATTATGGATCAGCACGGTCAGGTATTGGCGGAAATCGACAAATTTACTGTAAAGAAACTTCGCGGAAAGTCGCAAGACCTGCTGAATCAAGACGAACGAGCGCCGTTCTTTTACGAAATCGGCTGGCGAGAAATTGCGGCGCCGACATCGGACAGGGAGAGCGCGTCAGCAGCCGTATGCGTATTGAAAGATCCTCTTGCACCGGCGGATGAGTTGCTCGGAATGCTTCAGGCCGGCGGATATTCCGTGTTCCAGATCGACCTCGGGGACGCGTATGGCCGGTTAAACGATCATCATTACGTTGTCAGCGGCTCGGAGGAAGATTATGTCCGGCTATTCTCGGACGATATGCGCAACGTGCCGTTCACGAGGCTGATTCATTTGACCGCCTGGAGGCAATCTCAGGCTTCAGATATCGATGAGCTTCAGAATCTCGAACGGAGAGGCGTATACGACCTATATCGTCTGGTCCGCGCGCTAGTTAAGAGCAAGCGGCGCGGGAACACGGAAATCGTACTGGTTGCGGACAATGCTTGGGAAGTAACGTCGCGGGAAACGGCGATAAAGCCTGTTAACGCCGCTTTATTCGGGTTGGGCAAAGTTGTAGGCTCGGAATACCCCGATCTCAGTTGCCGCTGTATCGATCTGGATGAAACAGCCGAGGCCGATAAGCTGTGGCTGGAATTGACGGCGGAACATGCTCCATATGCCGTTGCTTATCGCGAAGGCAAACGATATGCGGAGGAAATCCGGCCGCTGTTCTGGGAACCGGAGGAGCAGCAGGAACTGAATTTGCGGGAGGACGGGGTATACGTCGTATCAGGCGGAACGGGTGGCATCGGATTGGAGATTGCACGTTGGCTCGCTGAGCGCCAAAGTATCAAGCTGGCATTGCTTCATCGCTCGTCATTTCCTGACCGTTCGCGCTGGGAGTCGTTGCTTGCGGAAGGCGTCGATGCGAAGTTGGCCGGCAAGCTTCGTCTTATTCAAGCCATTGAAGCCGCCGGCTCACAGGTTCTACTAGTGCGTGCCGATGTGTCCGAGCGCAAATCGCTGCAGACTGCTCTCGACGAAGTTCGCCGGCTGCACGGCCCTATCCGGGGAGTCGTTCATAGTGCGGGAGTAGCGGGCGATGGCTTCCTGATTCGCAAGGAGGAAGAGACTTTCCGAAGTGTCCTGGCTCCAAAAATAGAAGGCGCATGGCTGCTCGACGAGCTGACGCGGGAGGAAAGCCCCGACTTTTTTATTTTGTTTTCTTCAGTAACGTCGTTTCTAGCAGGAGCCGGCCAAGGCGATTATACGGCTGCCAACGCCTTTTTGGACGCGTATGCGGCTTATCGTATGAAGGAGGGCAACAAGACGCTCACGATTAACTGGCCGTCCTGGAAGGAGACAGGAATGGCTTACGATTACGGCGTCAACCAGGACGGCGTCTTCAAGGCGTTGTCCACCTCTGATGCGCTGAAGGGCTTCGGCACGGCGCTGCAGTGCCCTAAAAGTGGCGTGATTATCGGCGAATTGAACTACGATCTGATCGGGAACCCCGAACAGTCGCCGCTGCTGCTGTCCGATGAGATTACAATAGCGCTCAAACGACGCGATCTGCGGACCAAGCGAGAAGCGGCGACAAGCAAGAACGCTCACGCCGTGCCGGTGGTTTTGGAAGGGCGGCCGTCCGGCATCTATTCGGAGCATGAGCTGCAGCTTGCGTCGATTTGGGGAGAGGTAATCGGCGTTGATCGAATCAGCCTCCAGGATAGCTTCTATGATCTGGGAGGCGACTCGCTGCTGGCGATCAAGATTTCCAATCTCATTGAGAAACGAATGGGACAAAAAATAGATATCAGCGATCTCTTCGAATATCTTACGATTTTGGAATTGGCGAAGGCATTGGGAGGAGTCAATCCCGACTCGGTTCCTTCGGAACCATCGACCGCTTCGGTTTCACAACAATCGGTTGAAGAGCGAAGCTATGGTCTCTCCAATGCCCAGAAACGGATATGGTTCCTGCATAAGCTCGATAAAGAGCTGAGCGCCTACCATTTGCCGCTCACGTTTGAAACGGCCTCCTCGTTAAATCGGCAGTTATTTGAAGATGCGCTGCAGCTTATGGCGAGAAGGCATAGTTCACTGCGAACGGTAATTCGCGAAGACGAGGGACAACCGAAGCAGATCGTGCTCTCCCGCATGAATGTACAGGCAGAGTGGCAGGTTCTGCCGCCTGACACGAATGGACGCGATGCTTACATCGGTTTGCTTTGGGAGGAGCACGAACGGCCTTTCGATTTCGGGGAACGGTTGTGGCGGGTCAAAGTATTCGAACGGCATGACGGACAAAGTGCGATTTGTCTAACGGTGCACCACTTGATAGCCGACGGCTGGAGCATGCTCGTGTTCAAAAACGAGCTGCTGCAGGCATATGCCTCGTTGCAGGCAGGCGAAGTTCCGGAGCTTCCAATAATTCAAGGTGATTACTTGGATTGGATGATCCGGATGGAGGAGCGGGAGCGAAGTGGCGAATTTCTTCAGATGGAGAACTATTGGCAGGAGGAGCTGCGCAAACCATTGTCCGTGCTCGAGCTTCCGATCGACTATCCGAGACCGGCTATGCAGACCTATAACGGCAGTTATTTGCTCTTTGAGATTGACAAGGAGCGAACGGCCAGAATTAAGGCGCTTGCGAAGCGGCAAAAAGTGTCGATGCACATGTTGCTGCTATCCGCCTATTTTCTGTTTCTTAACAAGCTTACGCAGCAGGAAGACATCGTCGTCGGTTACCCGATTGCGGGACGGGAGTCGAAGGAATGGGAGCCTGTTCTGGGACTGTTTATGAATATCGTCTGTATGCGTCTTTCTTTCGTGGAGCAGAGGACATTCGAGGAGCTTGTCGACGAAGTCCGGCAAAAAAGCTTGCAAGCCTACAAGTACGGCAGCTATCCGTTCGATTTGCTTGTATCGAGGCTCAATGCAGAGCGGGATATGAGCCGCAGTCCGATCTTCCAGACAATGTTTCAGTTCTATGAAAATTACCAGCAAAATGAGCGCCATAGCCTGTATGAACTGTCCTTCCTGTGCAGGGAGTCGAATGACAAGCTGGAAGTGAGGTTGGAATACAACACCAACTTGTTCGCGAGGGCAACCGTCGAGAGCTTCGCCCGGCAATTCCGTTACGTGCTGGGTTGCCTGACGGCTGACATCACACGGCCGATAGCGGCTTTCAGCCTTCACAGCGAGCGAGAAGAGGCGGAGCTTCTAGAAGCGTACACGAACCATCAGCCAGAAGGTCTGCCGGACAAGACTGTTGTCGAATGGTTTCAGCAAGGGGCGGCCAGTTGGCCGGAGGCTCCGGCGGTTATTTGCGGTGAGAAGCGAATCAGTTATCGCGAGCTTGAAGACAGGTCCAATCGGATCGCGAAACTGCTCTGCGAAATCGGCGTTCATGCCAATGAACCAGTCGGCTTAATGGTTGGCAGGGGAGTAGATTTGATCACGGGCATGCTCGGCATCCTGAAAGTCGGTGGTGCTTATGTGCCGCTTGATCCGGGTTACCCAGCGGAACGCATCGAATATATGCTCGAACATAGCGAAGCGCGAGTTTTGCTTACCGAGAACGCATACATGGAACGCGCCGCAAGCTTTGTGAAGCCGGACGGAGCATTGTCTGCGATCGTTGATTTGACCGGACAACAGAGCGGTCAACCGGAAGGCCTTGCCCGGATTTATCATTCGGGAGACGTCGAGAGCCAATCGTGCGAATCATTGCCGACACAAGCCGGGCTTCACGACTTGATGTATCTGATCTACACATCGGGCTCAACCGGACAACCGAAAGGCGTTGCCGTTTCGCATGCTAATGCCGCGAATTTTCTGAAGTGGAGTATTGCGCATGGCCGGCTAGGTCCTTCGGACTTGATGGCGCTGCTTACGTCGGTTAGCTTCGATATTTCTGTATTTGAAATATTTGGCGCGCTGCTGAGCGGAGCTTGTTTATGCATTGCGACGGAGGAACATCTCCAAAACCCGGCTGCGATGCTCGCCTTCCTGAATGAGAAGGAAATAACGGTGTGGCATTCCGTTCCGGTGCTGATGCGCCAGCTTTTAATTCATTTGCGCCAAGTGCCGGATCAGGCGAAGCAGCTTGCAACAGCTCGTATCCGGAGAATTATGCTCGGCGGCGAAGCTTGGAATGCCCAGGTTGCCGGAGAAATCCGCAGCGTCTTCCCGCAAGCAGAAATTTTGAATATGTACGGCCCGACCGAAACAACCATTTGGATATCCTGCAGCCGCATCGGCGACGAATTGCCGGAACGGGGGGATTTGTCTATAGGCCGGCCGATCGCCAACAACAAAATGCTTATTCTGGACGGCAGAGGCAGGTTATGTCCGGTAGGCGTACCGGGAGAGATTGCGATAGCAGGTGCTAATGTCACGCAAGGGTATTACAAAGACGCGCAAAAAACAGAGGAGGCTTATGGACGTTTCGAGCCCACGGGAGAGCGGATTTATAAGACTGGCGACATCGGAATGTATTCACCGACCGGCGAGATTCGTTTCCTTGGACGCGAGGACGGCATGGTTAAGGTACGCGGCTATCGCATCGAGACCGGTGAGATCGAGAGCATTCTGCTGCGCAGCCGGACAATTTCAGAAGCTGCCGTAATCGCAAGGCCGGAGGCGGACACCCATAAACTCGTTTGCTATTACGCATCCAGCATCATGCAAGAGGCGGGCGAGCTTAGGGACCGACTTCGCCAAAGCTTGCCGGCGTATATGATGCCAGCCCATTTTGTACGGCTGGACGAGCTTCCCAAAACGGCAAACGGAAAAATCGACAGAAAACGATTAGGGCAGCTACCGCTGCAGGAGCCTTCTCCCGCGACATTGTCCGGTGGCGCAGAGCCTGTTACGAAAACCGAACGGCAAATTCAAGAAATCTGGTGCGGATTGCTCGACGTCCGCCACGTGGATGTCTATGATCAATTTTTTGAAATCGGAGGCAACTCGTTCCTGGTCAGCCAGATGCACTATCAAATAGAGAAGCTGTACCCAGGTTGCATTACAGTTGCGGATATTTTCTCTTACCCGACGATCAGCGAACTGGCTGATTTTATTAGAAAAACGGACAGTATCGGTCATTCGGCCAGCCCGTTGCAGGACGCGAGCGAGATCGAGCTGGAGAAGGAGCTGTACGAAATGTTTGAGGGTATCGCTTCCGGAGACATCTCCGTGGAGGACGCCGTGAAAAGGTTGATCTGATGAGAAAGGAGGTCCCGCGTGAGCAGCTTATATCAGTACATCATTGAGAAAACGGTTTCGGGCGGCATGGATCAGGAGATCGGCGTTGAAATATTAAAGCAACTGAAACAGGAAGACCAAGCCAAATCCCGGAAAGATATCGCGATCATCGGAATGGCGGTAGAAATGTCGAATGCGGCCGATTTGGATCAATTCTGGGGCAACCTCCGACAGGGAATCGATTGTGTGAAGCCTTTCCCGGATTCGAGAAAAGCGGATCTCGATGCGCTTTGGCGTGCAGGTCAGCTTGCGGATTCGGTCCCTGAATTTGTAGAAGGCGCCTATCTGGACAATATCGCTCGTTTTGATCCGGCATTCTTCAACATATCGCCGATGGAAGCCAAGCTTATGGACCCGCAACAGCGGCTGTTCCTTCAGCTTGCCTGGAAAGCGATGACCGATGCGGGGTACGGCGGACGTCAGTTATCGAAGTCGCGGACAGGGGTATATGTCGGATTTTCGAGCGACTTCAGCGAAGCGTATCAGGAATTGATCGCGGCTATCAATCCGGACCAGTTGCCTTTCTCTGTCACGGGGAATATCGCCTCCATTATCGCTAGCCGGATTTCTTACTGCCTGAACCTGAGAGGTCCGGCAATGCTTGTGGATACAGCCTGTTCCTCCGGCCTGGTAGCGGTCCATCTTGCGGCGCTTGGTCTTCGCAACGGAGACTGCGAGGCGGCGATCGTAGGGGGAGTCAAGCTGAATATGCTTCCGCGGACGCATCCGCTCGGCATCGCCTCTTCGACAAGTCGGACGAGATCCTTTGATGAAGGGTCGGACGGTACAGGATTCGGTGAAGGCGTAGTGGCGATAATGTTGAAGCCCTTGGAGCAAGCCCGTAAAGACGGTGACCGGATTTATGCCGTCGTCAAAGGCAGCGCCGTGAACCAAGACGGCAGTTCAAGCGGAATCAGCGCGCCGAATGCGCTGGCTCAAGAAGATTTGTTAGTTCGCGCCTGGAAGGACGCAGGCATCAATCCGGACACGCTCCGTCATATGGAGGCGCACGGTACGGGCACTAAGCTTGGCGATCCTATTGAAATGGACGGTATCTCTAAAGCGTTCGCTCGTTTTACCGATAAAAAGCAGTTTTGCGCTATCAGTTCGGTAAAATCGAATCTTGGACATCTTGATCATTTGGCGGGTTTGGCCGGATTGGTCAAATCCGTCTTGGCGATGCATCATGGCGAGATTCCGCCGTCCTTGCATTTTCAACGGCCAAACCGGAACATTCCGTTCGAGAACTCGCCGATGTTTGTCAACGATCGGCTGATTCCTTGGATAGCGGAGGAAACGCCCCGACGATGCGGCGTCAGCTCATTCGGACTAAGCGGCACCAATTGTCATGTGGTGTTGGAGGAGGGGCCTCCCTTAAAGGAACAGGAGAAAGAAGCTGATGATTCGGAACACCTTCATCTGCTGACGCTTTCCGCCAAATCCAAGGAAGCTTTGCGTGAATTGGTGCAAACCTATCGGTTCTGGTTAGGAAGAGCGCAAGGTAGGGATTTGGCTGATCTGTGCTACACGGCCAATACGGGGAGAGGGCAATATCGCTGCCGGCTTGCTCTGTTGTTTACAAGCATAGACGAGCTTAGGGCCCAATTGATACGCCTGGCTCAGACGGAGGATTGGCGTCACCTTGCAGACGCGGGAGTTTCTTACGGGGAATACAGAATCGTATCCGCTCAAAAAAACGACAGACAGGTTGACGAGTTGACAGAAGATGATAAGCGTCGGCTTGCCGCGCAGGCTGCTCCGCTGTTGGCTGATGGGGGGCGACTGGCTGATTTGGTTCGTTTGTTTGCCGCAGGAGCGGATGTGGATTGGTCGGCTCATTACCGGAATCAACCGCGCAGAAAAGTGGAGCTGCCTCCCGACCCGTTCATGCAGAAACGCTTCTGGGTGGAGGCGGCCGCCAATCAGCAATCAGTTGAAAGCGCGCTGCCAGCAAATGCGAAACCGATAAATGCACTTATTGACCGGCAATTGGCCGGTACGATGAACCTTCGCATTTATGCCAGCGATTTTCATTACGACAAGCGGTGGGTACTATCGGAACACAGAATTGGCGGCAACGGCGTTGTGCCGGGAACGGCCTATCTCGACATGCTGCGTCAGATTTCTCTGCTGCTTTATCCGGGGCAGGAATGCCTCTTTGAGCAAATAATGTTCCTTGCGCCGCTAATTGTGTCCGAGGGGGAAGCGCGTCAAGTGCATCTGCTCGTTGAAGATGAAGGGGAAGCGCGGCGACGCTTTACCGTCATCAGCCGATCCGAGGAAGAGGATGATTGGGTGAAGCATTGCGAAGGCGGCTTCTCCCCAATCGATCCGCCAATGAGCCGAACGCTCCCTCTGCGAGAGCTGCTTGACCAATTCGCAGAATGCGACCCGATCGTGAACCAAGAGCAGTCCCAGGGAGAAGTTCAATTCGGTCCGCGCTGGCATAATGTGCGCCAGATTCGGGTCAGCGGCAAAAATGTGCTTGCCAGAATAGCGTTGCCGGACGACTATGCGGCAGACATTCCGGAGCATGAATTACATCCTGCGCTAATGGATAATGCAATGAACATTGCAATCAACCATATCGGCGAAGGGCTTTATCTCCCATGGATGTATCAGAAGCTTAGAGTCCACCGCAGCATGCCGGCGCAGTTGTATAGCCTCATTTCGCTGAAACAGGAGTTCCGACCGGATGCGGAGACCGCGGTGTTTGACGTTGTGCTTTTCGATGATGAGGGTTATGTGATCGCGGAGGCGGAAGACTATGTCATTAAGCGAGTAAACAAACACGGCGCTTCCTATCAAAGGTTGAAGGCGGCGGATTCCTATCAGATAACATGGGTGCCCGAACCGTTTGCGTCAGCGCAGCCGGTGGAGAAGCCGCAAGGCTCCGCGCTTGTGATTAGCAACGACAGTCTGTCAGCCGTTTCGTTTGTGGAGCAATTCAAGCAGGCGGGGTACAGAGCAGTCGGAATCGAGCTGGATAACGAATTCCGCGAAATCGCACCGGACCGCTTAGCCGTGTCCGTCGGCAACCGTGATTTCGACCGGATATGGCAATTTGTCGCTCCGCAGCATATCGTGCAAATCGTTTATATGCTGCAGGCGCCGAAAGGTGGAGCGGATGATTACGGGCAACTTGAAGCGTTGCTGAAAAACAGCGTCGAGGGGCTGTTTACGCTTATTCAATCGCTAATCAGCAATAAGGCCTCACAAACGCTGGATTTAATTTTGATAGCGCCGAACGCTCAGTGCATTTCAGGGCAAGAGAGCGAACTCCAGCCTCTGTTCTCGGCATTCTTTGGTTTGGGCAAGGTTATCCGCGAGGAATATCCGAATCTTCGCGTTCGCTGTATTGACCATGACGAAGCGACTTCCGCAGCTACGCTATGGAAGGAAATCGAGGCGGAGCCGACCCTTTATTGCACAGGCTACCGCGGCGATGTCCGCTACGTTCCGCAGTTGTCTCCGCTTGAACTAGTTCAGCCGGATGCCGGCCCGCTCGAATTGAACACCGATGGCTTCTATCTCCTTACCGGCGGTCTCGGGGGACTGGGCTTGGAGATTGGCAAGCATCTGGCGTCGTTACGGTCTGGCATAAAGCTGGCGTTTATGAATCGAAACGCGCTGCCCCCACGTGAAGAATGGGCAAGGGTGGCTGCCGGTTCCGGGAACGGAAGGACGGAGCGGGCGATTAAGGCATTGCTGGAGATGGAGCGGCACGGAGCCGCGGTAAGGTGCGTGGCTGCCGACGTCTCAAAGCCTGACGATCTGGAACGCGCGTTCCGCGAGCTGCGCGCACAATTCGGCCGGGTCAACGGAGTTGTACATGCTGCCGGGGTCGCCGGCAAAGGCTACCTGTTCAATAAAGAGCTTGGAGACTTTCGAAATGTACTGGCGCCTAAGATCGAAGGCACATGGCTGCTTGACAAACAGATCGAGGAAGACCGGCCAGATTTCTTTGTCCTGTTCTCGTCTTTTACGTCGATTGTCGGGGGCGTCGGGCAGGGTGATTATACGGCGGCCAATGCTTATCTGGAAACGTTCGCGGCGGAGCGAAGCCGACGAGGCAAGCGGACGATCTCGATCAATTGGCCGGCCTGGAAAGAAACCGGAATGGCCGTCGACCATCAAGTCAAGGACAACGGCATCCTGCAAGCCATACGCACTTCATCCGCTCTGCATGCATTGGACCAGCTTCTGACGAGCGGACATTCACAGGTAATTGTGGGCAAATTGAACGGAGAAGCAGCATCCGTGCTGTCCGATTCGTTCCAGTTTATTCTGGAGCCTGAGCTAGCGCGAAGGATAGCCAGAATGAGTGCGGGCCGAAGGCCGCGCCTTCAACAGCCGGAGCCGGTTTTTGCCGAAGTCGAAATGCACGGGAAAGCTGCATTCACCGAGACGGAATTCAAGCTGGCCCAAATATGGGCAGGCGTTATGGAGCTGGAACAGATCAACGTTTATGACGATTTCTATAGTCTCGGCGGCGACTCCATAATCGCGGTCAAGATCGTAAGCAACATGGCCGATCGTCTAAACCTTGTTATTGGCGTCACCGAATTGCTGGATCATGCCACGATCGAAGCCCTAGCCAAATATGTGGATCAGCAAGCAGGACGAGAGCCGGAAATTCGGCGGATCTCTTCAGTCCCGGCTCCGGTGCCGGTCAAGTCGGCCGAAGAGCCCAAAGAAGAAGAACACGTCCGGAAGACTGCGGAAGTTGCCGTAGCTTTGCCGGAGCGAGCGAACATTAACTTGTCTGCTTACGAATGGGTTCAGGATTTGTCATGGCGGCAGTTGAATTGTTATGACAGAGGCTTTGCCATTCTGCTCGGCAACGGGAACGATGCTTTTTTGGTCTCCTTTTTCAAGCTGTTCTTAGGTCTGAAGCGGGGTTATGATCTTTCCAAGCATGGCTATCCGTATGAGCTTGGAAGGCAGGAACAGAAAATAGGCTACGTAGAATACGTGACAGATCGCCAAATCCTGGCGAAGTTCGGCGGCGAGGTCCGTCCAATTCATACGGCGCACGCTGCTCAACTGCACGATACAATCTGCTGGCTTGTGGAGCGGAACAACGCTGTCATGGTTGCGTTTGACGAGTACTACACTTTTTATACGCCATTTTATCAAAAAGAGCATACGACTCATTTGACTATCATTCACGGGTATGATCGAAGAAATCAAACCTATGCCATTATCAATCACAATCATCTTCGATTGAAGGCCAATTCCCCGGTGTCTTATGGGACGTTTGCGACGCCGTTCGCCACGGTCGAAGAAATATACGGCGATCTTCCGGAGCCTTCGAGAATCGTAATCTCGCTGGAGCGCGTACCCGATACGGTCGTTAGCGAACAGTCGCTCAGAAATGAGCTGCTGGATCTGTTGCGGCATGTTATGCGGGAGGAACAGGCAGGAAGCGATTTTGAATTTATGGCCAATTGGGATACGTTCAGAACGGACAGCGAGGATCACAAGATCAAGGAGCTGTATGTCATGCTCGGCGGCAAGGAGCTATTCGTCGATACACTGGTGCGGGATTTCCTGACGGAAACGCAACGGGAGACGGGCAGGAAGGCGGCTGCATCTATTGCGCATAGCTCCGCTCAGTTAGTCAATAAATTTACGACCGGCATTATCCGCAACCGATTCGTGACCACCGAAGAGCTGGAAACAATCCGCCTTGACGTCAGGCGAAGCACTCTTCAACTGCTAGACATGGCCATACAGGCTCTGGAACAGGACGTCGAACGGCACGATCGGTAGCTTTCCGCTAGCAACATCAAATTGTGGGAGGACGGCTATGTATATATTGGGAATTACCGGTCCGCTTGGACATGATGCGGCAGCTTGCTTAATGAAGGAAGGACGGATTGTCTCCATGGTGGAGGAGGAGCGTCTGTCGCGCATCCCCCATTCCCCGGGCGGACAAATGCCATACTTGGCAATCGAGTTCTGTCTCAAACAGGAAGGAATCACGTTGGATCAAGTGGACTATATTGCGCTTAGTTGGGACAAGCAGCTAATACCCGGAACGAAGATTCCGCTGCCCGATTTTTTTAACGAAGCATCGAATTTATTTCCGAAGCGCAAAATCCCGCATACCCGATTGCCGAAAGTGGAGGTCGTGGATCATCATTTGGCCCATGCGGCCAGCGCCTTCTATTTTTCGCCTTTCGCCGAGGCTGGCGTTCTGGTGGTAGATGGCGCAGGCGAAGATTGCAGCACGACTTTGTACCAAGGCAAGGACGGGCGTCTAAAGAAGCTGGATTCGATTCATCACAACGAATCGCTGGGCGAATTCTACGCGACGGTGACCGAATACATCGGATTCGATTGGAACGATCCGGGTAAAACGATGGGGCTGGCTTCCTTTGGAGAGGCGGTTTATGATTTTCAGCGTATCACGACCGACTCTTCAAGAGGATACGCCATGAAGATCGACCATGCTCTTCACATGACCAAGGTGGAGAACTTGTGGAAACGTGAATTTGTTCGCCTCGGCGTCATGCCGAATACCGGTGTCAGACGCTACAATCCGGTTACCTATCGGACTTCCGAGCATCTGGAATTCGAGGCTGCTCACTGCAATCTGGCCGCTTCTGCCCAACGCAAACTTGAAGAGTGTTATTTGAGTTTGGCGAAAGTGCTGGTGGAACGAACTGGTTCCCGCAATCTTTGCTTAGCAGGCGGGGTGGCGCTGAACTGCGTAGCCAACGGCAAGCTTAGACGTTCCGGCTTGGTCGACGATCTGTTCGTACAGCCTGCCGCCAACGACGCAGGGGCCGCGATCGGGGCAGCGGCAGAGGTCGCGGCGCGCCTGGGCTTTACTATCGAGAAGCTCGTTGGCAATTATGCCGGCCCGTCGTTTACGAACGATCAGATCCGGGCGACCTTGGATCATCTGGGGTTAAAATATCGGATCGCCGACGACGTGACCGAACTAGCGAGCGGTCTGCTTGCCGAGGGGCGGACAGTCGGATGGTTTCAAGGCTGCGCCGAATATGGCCCACGGGCATTGGGCAACCGCAGTATGCTGGCCAACCCGTCCGTTTCAACCATTCAGCATCATATGAATCATCATGTGAAATTCAGGGAGGGCTTCAGACCATTCGGTCCTTCCGTGCTTGAAGAAGAGGCTCAAGATTGGTTTGATCTGGTCGGTTCTTCCCGCTACATGCTTCAATCCGTTGACGTAAAGCACGATAAGCGCCATCGGATCCAAGGGGTTGTCCATGTCGACGGTTCTTCCCGACCGCAGACGGTAACGAAAGAGACTAACGCCCGTTACTATCAGTTGATTAGTCGGTTTCGGGCGAAGACAGGCTTGCCTATGGTATTGAACACATCGTTTAACTTGAGGGGGGAACCGATGGTCAGTTCGCCGTATGACGCGATTCGAACCTACATGTCGGGAGCGTTGGACGCATTGATTATGGAAGACATCGCGTTGGTCAAGACGGAATCGAATCGATGACTATCAGCATCCAAGGGGGCATAAACCGTTATGAATGCAATTGTTAAGCCTTTTGAGAAATATATGCTAGACGGTCTAAGGGACATCGAGAATCGCACGAGAGAGGCGTATCCGGAATTTCCCTCTTGGGCGGGTTGGGCTTATCAGAATAACCCGGAGTTAAAAGCCTCGAATATATTTGTGGTGATGACCGAACAGGAAGTAACGGGATACGGGCATTTGATCCCCCGCCCTGCTTTCTCCAGTGATCCGCCGGAATTGCCGCATACCTTCTACTTTGACTTTAATACCTCACCCGATATGCCGGAACCGCTGGCGGCGCAGGAACTGCTTTTTGCGGCGTTGCAGGCAAGAGGGCGAGAGTTGCTAGCCGAACTCCCGCCTCGTCGGGCGGAATGGTGCATTCAGCATTACGGATCGGTTGACCGTCAACTTGATTTTGTACGTGGCAAAGGTTTTCGGCTGGGCGAAAGCTATTTGCTGCTTGAACGAGACCTGAATAAAACGTTGCCCGAAGGGACTTTGCCGGATGGCTTTTCGATATTCCGATGGGAGATCGATTCGGAGGAGGAGCGGTTAGCTTTTCTTGAGCTGGAGAAGCAGGCGTTTCCGGACGAAACGCCTACGATGGATAAATTAATCGCTATGAAAGCGTTGCCAATGTGGAGTGCCTATGCCGCTGCGGATGCAGCCGGCAAGATCGCAGGGTTAATTATGACGCACTTCGACCCGCAGAGCGGAAAAGGCTATATCGACGACATTTTTACGCTTCCTTCCTATCGCGGCCGCGGCATTGCATGGGGACTGTTGGCGTCGGGCTTGCGGCATTTGTCTGGCAACGGCATAACGGCGACGCAACTGCACGTGGCTGATTCTAATCATCCTGCAGTGGAGCTGTACCGGAAATCGGGATTTTGGAAAGTAAAGGAGCAATTGGAGCTGAGAATGCCGTTTGCGTCAGACGGCGAAGGAAGGGATGTTGTTCATGGGGTTGGCGGAAAAGATTGACAAAGGTCAAGTCGAAGACATTCTGGCGCTCACCCCTCCGCAAGAAGGCTTGCTTTTTCATTACCTGAACGATCCGAGAAGCTATTGCGAACAGCTTTCGTTTCGGTTAAAGGGCTTCGGGAAGGGGGATAGAATCAAGCAGGCTTGGAGGACGGTTGCGCAGGCTAATCAGGCGCTGCGGATGGTGTTTCGTTGGGAAGGCATCGAAGCGCCGCTGCAGATCATTTTGAAAACGGTTGAGCTGCCGTTCTCGGAGCACGACTTGACGTCCGAGTCTTCAAACCGACAGCAAGCGCTGCTGGAAAGCCTTCGTGCCGACCAGCGCGGACGAGGATTGGATATTCAGCGTCATCCGTTTCTCGTCATGCTGTGCCTGCTGCCAGGCGACGAGATCGAAATGACGCTCACTTATCATCATATTATTCTTGATGGCTGGAGTACGGGCGTACTGTTGAAGGAATTTGTCTCTGTCTGCGAGGATTTGCAAGAGGACGTCGAGTCCGTTATCGCGCCGAAGACATCATACAAGGCGTTCGTACGCTGGCATCAAGGGCAGTCCCGTGAACAGCAAAAAGCCTATTGGCAATCCATCCTGTCCGGATATGAAGGAAACAAGCTCATTTCTTTGCCAAGGCCGCAGTTCAAGGAAGCTAGGCAAACCGAAGAGGAGGCACAGTCGTCCGTTCGAATGCGGGTGGACGCTGCGGTTCACGCTGCGATTCAAAGCACGGCTCGAAGGCTGCAGGTGACGCCTGCGGTTGTATTGTATACGGCGTGGGCAATGGTTCTGCAGCGTTACGGCAATACGGACGACGTCGTATTTGGCACGATCGTGTCGGGACGAAAAGCCGAGCTCTCAGGTATCGACCGCATGGTTGGATTGTTCAGCGGCACGGTTCCTTTGCGCGTTCGATTCGAAGCGAAGGAGCGAATCCGCGATTTGCTTCTTCGCCTAGACGCCAGTCTGAAGGATCGCGAACCGTATGAGGCCGCTTCTTTGGCAGAAATTCAACGGACATGCGGGACGCAGCCCGGTAAGCCTCTATTCGATACGATCGTAGTTATCGAGAATTATCCGTTGGATCAGAAGATGATTACGCAGAATGCCATCCATCTGACGGCTGCATACAAACGAATGACGTATCCGGTTACGCTTATGGTTTATCCGTTTGACGGACTTGAATTGGAAATTCAGTTTGCAAGCTCGGAGTTTGAACCATCGGATGCGCAAGTCTTGTTGAATCGCTACGTTAGTATGCTCGCGGGGATAACCTCAGGAGAGGACCATTGCGCGGAGGAGCTTGACCTGCTCTCGGAGCAAGAGCTTTGTCAGTTGGAGAACTGGCAGGGATCGGTAACGGACGGATGCAGGGCAGAGCGTACAATCTACGGTGAGTTCGAGCGGCACGCCAAAAGGTTGCCCGATAAGATCGCCGCGGTTTGCGGCGATCGGTCTCTGACTTACGCCGAGTTGAACGATCGGGCGAATCGGCTGGCAAGTACGCTTCGCGGCAAAGGCGTTATCCCGAATCGGCTTGTGGCGGTCATGCTTGATCGGTCGTTGGAAATGATCGTGGCGCTGCTTGCCGTAATGAAGGCCGGAGGGGCTTACGTACCAATAGATCCCGCGTATCCGGAGGAGCGCATTATGTACCTCTTGGAGGACAGCCGGGCAAGCCTTCTTCTGACCGATGGGCGGAGAGTGCGCGCATTCGCGGGTGAAGTGCTCGACTTGACCGACGAATCGTTGTACGAGGATAGGGAGAGTCCCTCCGAGGCGGCAAGCGGACCGCGTGACTTGGCTTATGTCATTTATACATCAGGCTCCACCGGCTTGCCCAAAGGAGTGATGATTGAGCATCGCTCGGTTGTGAACCGAATCGAGTGGATGCAGCAGCGATATTCGCTGACTGGCGAAGACGTCGTTCTACAGAAAACGTCATTCAGTTTTGATGTGTCCGTGTGGGAATTGTTCTGGTGGGGAATGTCCGGTGCGTCGGCCGTATTTCTGGAGTCTGGCGGCGAGAAGAATCCGTCAGCAATCGTTCAGGCGGTCAACCAGTACGGTGTGACAGTCATGCATTTCGTTCCTTCGATGCTGCAGCTTTTTCTGGAGTATGTCGAGGACAATGCCGAGAATAAGCCGCTTCGCTCTCTCCAGCGGGTATTTGCAAGCGGAGAAGCTTTGCGCGTGCAGCAAGCATCCCGCTTAAAACGGATTATACCCTGGGTGCAGCTTGTCAATTTATATGGGCCGACAGAAGCCACGGTGGACGTCTCATACCACGAATGTTCGGGCGACGATTCCTTGACCAGCATTCCGATTGGTCGGCCTATCGCTAATACGTCCCTTTACGTGATGGACCTGCATATGCGTCAGCAGCCGACGGGACTTCCTGGAGAGCTCTATATTGGCGGCATAGGCGTAGCGCGCGGATACTGGGGGCGTCCCGATCTGACGGCGGAAAAATTCGTGCCGTACCCGGCCAAGCCGCATGAGCGAATCTACAAGACGGGGGATTTGGCGCGACGGCTTCCGAACGGCGAGATTGAATATTTAGGTCGGATCGATCATCAAGTTAAAATACGCGGTTACCGTATCGAGCCGGGCGAAATCGAGCATGCGCTGGCGAAACATCCGGCCGTCCGCCACGCATGGGTTATCGCTAAGAAGATCAGCGACGAGCAGTGCCTTTGCGTATATTTGCAGCTCGCCGGGGGCGACGACACGCTGCCGGACATTAAGGCTCACGCGGCTTCGCTGTTGCCCTCTTATATGCTTCCTGCCTTCTATATCGTTCTTGACGAGCTGCCGCTGACGGCGAATCAGAAGATCGATGTTAGCCGTTTGCCGGACCCTGCAGTCTGTCGGATGGACAGCAAGCACACTCCAGCTCAGAGCGAGCTGGAGATTAAGCTGGTCAAAATTTGGCGCGAAGTGCTCAAGACAGAGCGCATCGGAATCACCGACCACTTCTTCGAGCTTGGCGGCAATTCCATCTTGTTGATGCGGCTGCATGCCAAATGTGTGAAAGAGATTTCCGCAAAGCTGTCAATCGCGGATTTGTTCACGTATCCGACGATTCGCCAATTGTCTGCATTTCTTGCTTCCGATTCCGGCACGGGTCAAACGAGAAAACTCGGCGGCTTCACCTTTGCTTCCGGACTGACGGGGCAAGGCAGAGTCACTTTGCAGCATGGAGGATTCGAAGCGTTCGTTGAAGGTGAATTGCTGGCCTCCCTGACGAAAATCGCATCTCTGGAGAAGACAAGTCTGGATGTCGTGCTGCTGGCGATGCTCCTTTATCAGATCTCGGATCTTGCGGGGACGACCGACGTGGCGATTGATGCGCTGATTTTCGAAGACAACCGCGTAGTCCCTGCGCAGTTCGCGATGGAGAAATTCGATTCCTTCTCCGCGCTGTTCCGCGCTGTTAATTTACTTGCGCTGTCGGACCGCAGGTTTCCCTTCGAGCATTGGCAAGGGTGGGAGCGGGAACCGGACGTCGTTCACCTTCTAATTGGCAGGAGGGAGTTGCTGGCCAAACCGCTCGAGCCGCTCGACGTTTACGATGCCCTGTTCCTTATGGCTGGAGGGGAAGCGACCGGCGTGCGCCTGACGATTGATTTTAACATGACGTATTTGAAAGAAGACCAGATTGGAACGCTGCTGAACGTCTATCTTGAATCGTTGCGGCTGCTGGTTGGACATTATCATGCCCACCACATCTCATAATAGCGCCCGCCGATAAACAGGCCGCGAGAAGGCCCCGATTATTTGCATTCGTCGCGCTCGAAAGGAGTTTTCCGAATGTTGAAACAGTTGCTTCAGGCGAGTCCCGCAACGAACGCGGCGACATCCGGCGCGCCTGTACTGAACAAAATCAATTACCATGACATTGCCGTTATCGGTATGGCCGTGAATTTCCCGTTCGCCGGGGACCCCGATGCTTTCTGGACGTTTCTAAGATCGGGAAAAGATGCCATTCGCCGGCTGCCTTACGGAAGGCTTCTGGACGCCCTTAGGTTTCTTGCTTATCGGCAGACGCCATATGACGAACAAGCTCTGAGAACCGGAGAGGCTGCATTTTTGGAAGAAATCGATAAATTCGATTATGAATTCTTTCGACTTTCTCCTAAGGAAGCCGCTTTAATCGATCCCAACCACAGGCTTTTTCTTCAGACGGCGTGGGCTGCTATCGAAGAGGCGGGCTACGGAGGAGAACGGCTGAGAGGCACTCGCACCGGCGTGTTCGTTGGTTCCAGCTCCGAAGCGGTGTATAAGAACATGATTGCCGCGATAGACCCTTCCGATCTGTCGATGGCCTTGACAGGCAATATTCATGCGGTTCTGCCAAGTAGGCTGGCTTATCTGATGGATTTGCGCGGTCCCGGCATGGTTGTGGACACCTCGTGTTCCTCCTCGCTGGTGGCGGTTCATTTGGCTTGCCAATCGATTCGCAGCGGCGAATGCGATGCGGCGGTTGCGGGGGGGATTCAGCTTCATCTGCTTCCAATTCGCAGCACGAGAGTCGGGATAGAGTCTTCCAATGGCCGTACGAGAACGTTCGATGACAATTCGGACGGTACAGGGACCGGAGAAGGAGTGGGAGCCGTGCTTCTTAAACCGCTTCACAAGGCTTTGGCTGACGGAGACCAGGTGCATGCCGTCATCAAGGGCAGCGCCATCAATCAGGACGGCAAATCAATGGGACTGACCGCGCCGAATGCGGCGGCGCAGGGGGAAGTGATTCTCCGGGCATGGAAGGAAGCGGGAATCGATCCACTGCGGATTGGATACATCGAGACGCACGGTACGGGCACTAAGCTGGGCGATCCCATCGAGATTGACGGCATTCGACGCGCATTCGCTCAGGTTACGGATCGCAAGCAATTTTGCGCCGTGGGCTCCGTGAAGTCCAACCTGGGACATCTGGACAATGCCGCCGGCATTGCCGGACTGATTAAATCGATACTGGTTCTGAAAAACCGGGAGTTGCCTCCCACTCTTCATGTCCGTCGAGTTAATCGGAACATCCCATTCGAGGATTCTCCGGTGTATATCAATGATCGGTTGCAGACTTGGGAGTCGGATCATCCGAGAGTGTGTGGCGTCAGCTCTTTCGGCATTAGCGGAACGAACTGTCATCTCGTTCTGGAGGAAGCTCCTGCGCGCAAGCCGGGCGAAGCCGGAACGGGCGAGCACATTTTCACCCTCTCCGCACGAAGCGTCGCAGCTCTGAGAAGAGGGATACACAATTACTTGGCATATCTTGAACGTTATCCAGACATCGGCCTCGCCGATCTTTGTTTTACCGCGAATGCGGGCCGGCATCATTGGGAGCATCGTCTCGCCTTCGTAACGGGAAGCAGGGCCGAGCTTGAAACCCGGTTGCGTCTTGCCGCTCTCAATTGGGATGCTGGCGGTAAGGACGGTATTTATTACGGAGAATGCAGGCTGGATGAGGCATCGGAGACGAAGGTCCAACTTGCTGGAAGAGACAGGACGGATCTGGAAAGGATATGCGTTCAATACATCTCTGGCGCAGCCGTAGACGGGAATATGCGCTACAAAGAGGGCGGCGCGAAGAAAGTATCGCTGCCTACCTATCCATTCGAAAGACGCCGTTGCTGGCTGGATGTCCCCGACAACGGGGAATCGATGTTTTATGCGACGCGTTGGGAGCATCGTCCGCTCCTTTCAGAAGCGCTTACGTTGAGCGGAACAACGTTGCTACTGCACGACTGCTCTGCGTCGGCATTGGCATTGGCCGAGCAAATTCGCGTCTGCGGCGGAAGAGCGATAGAGGCCAGGGCAGGCGATCGTTTTGAACTTTTGGGTGAACATCAATATTGCATTGGGGCCGGCGAAGAGGATTACGGCAAGCTCCTCCGGCACATCACCCAAGGCTGCCGGATAGACCGAATCGTGTATGCGATGTCATTGAACCCGGAAGCGGGAAGCGCCGACAGCCTGATTGCTGCGCGGAGGTCAGACCTTCACAGCCTGATTCATTTGGTCAAGGCGCTGGATGCGGAGGCTCCGCACCAGACGCTGGATTTCATTGTCTTGTCTTGCTATGCCCATCGGACGTCGGAGGAGCAAGAGCATTTGCATCCGCTGTGCACTGCTTTATTCGGGCTAGTCAAAGCTTTGCACTGGGAGCAGCCCCGGTTGCGCTGCCGGTGCATCGATTTAGACGAGTCAACCAATCCCCAGCGTATACTGGAAGAATTTCGCGCGTCTGAGACGGAATTTACGGTCGCCTATCGGAGAGATCAACGTTGGGTGGAGCGTCTTGATTCATTGGAAATGGACAAGCTCCCGGCACAGGCGACATCAATTCGGTCAAACGGCGCGTATGTCATTACCGGGGGACTTGGACATCTGGGGCTGCTGATGGCGCGATATCTCGCGTCCAAAGACAGAGTTCAATTGTTTCTTCTCAATCGCGCCGCTTTTCCGCCTCGCTCGGAATGGAGCGCGCTTATGGAACGAGGCGGCGATTGCAAGGCAAGCCGCCAAATTCGAGCGATTCAGGAGATTGAAGCTTTGGGCTCTAACGTGCACACGATTCAGGCCGACCTTTTCGATTCCGAACGTCTGCATGAAGTGTTGGATGACATACGAAATCGTTATGGCAGCATTCGCGGAGTCATGCATTGCGCAGGCGTAGGAGTCGGTATGACCGGTGTTCCGGTGCGACAGGGCGCGATTGCAGACTTTGACGCGGTCACGGCGCCCAAGATTGCGGGAACTTGGAATCTTGCGCGCGCTTTGCAGCGAGAGAAGCCTGATTTTGTGCTGCTGTTCTCGTCGACGATCACCTTGATCGGCAGTGTCGGGAGCGGGAGCTATACGGCTGCCAATGCTTATATGGATGCGTTTGCCGATTGTGCGCGCCGCAGCGGGACGAACATGACAGCCATCAACTGGCCGTATTGGCTTCTGGAAGAGGGACGAGACGAGGCGTCTGGAGAAGAGAAGGAGCTATTCTGCTATCTCTCGCCGGAAGTCGCTTTCAAACTGTTGGATGACCTGCTTGACAAGCAGATCGGCCGCGTCATCGCTGGCAGGCTCAATCGCCGCAGTCGCGTGCTGCAATTGGGGGATTATTTGCCTATTAAGCTCTCTGAAGCGCTGCTTGTTTCCCGGTCGGCCGCTGACCCCGTCAAGGCGATCAACATCGTTGCGCCCGTTAAGCGCAGCCGCGTAAAAGTAAGAGGCGCGGACAGCAACGAGATATCAGAGGTCGCTCAGTTTGTCGCTTCCGTCTGGCACGATGTTCTGGGGTTTGAGGAATTGGGCATGGACGACAACTTTTTTGATATCGGAGGGGACTCGATTCTTGTTGCCCGCGTGCATGCGAAGATTGAAGAGCGATATTCTGGCCGCACGACAATAGCGGATCTGTTCGCTTATCCCACCATTGCTAAAATAGCCGCACATTTGTCTAAAGAAGAACCGCCTGCGGACGCTGAAGACGGAAATATTCGAAACGGTATTCTCCAGCTTGTGCGGCGATTGGAGCAAGGCGATATGTCGGTGGGACAGGCAGTCGAACAATATCAATTATTAGAGGAAGAAGTATGAAGGATACGGCAGCATTTCTATTCGAGCAAATAGTGGCGGGAAACATTGAGAGGAATACAGGCGTCGAATTGCTAGCTCGCCTGAAGCAAGGCAGGTCCGCGGAAGAGGAGGACATTGCCGTTATCGGCATGGCGGTCAAGTTGCCGAAAGCCTCTGATGTCGAGCAATTATGGCGGAATTTGAAGCAAGACGTCGACGCTATCGGACCGTATCCGGATTCCAGACGTGTTGATACGGACCGTTATTTGGAATACATGCAACAATTGAAGCCGAATACATCGTATTTGGATGGAGCTTACCTGGACGAAATCGATAAATTTGATTATAAGTTTTTCAATCTGACCCCCAAAGAAGCCGCTTTGATGAGTCCGGCTCAAAGATTGTTTCTAGAAATTGCGTGGGAGACTTTCGAGGAAGCCGGCTACGGGGGCGGCAAGCTGTCGGGGAGCCGGACTGGCGTCTATATCGGCTATGGCTCCGACTCGTTGTTCGAGTACGTCCGCTACATTCAGGATGTCGATCCATCGGCTCTGTCATTGGCGGTTCCGGGCAATTTAAGCCCGATCGTCGCGAGTCGCATTTCACATTTGCTGGATTTGCGAGGGCCTGCTCTTTCGATCGATACATCGTGCTCATCCTCTCTGGTTGCTTTGCATGAGGCATGCCAAGCTATTCGGAACGGCGAATGCGAGCAAGCGCTGGTCGGCGGAATTCGGATTAATTACATGCGGCTCGCGAACCAACTGAACATGGGCATCCAAGCCTCTGACGGCAAAACCCGCGCGTTTGACGATTCTTCGGACGGCACGGGAAGCGGAGAAGGGGTTATTGCCGTATTTATCAAGCCGCTGGGGAAAGCAGTGCGAGACGGCGACCAGATTCACGCTGTCATCAAAGGCAGCGCGATCAACCAAGACGGAAGCTCTATCGGCTTGACTGCTCCCAATTCGCGTGCGCAGGAAGAAGTTATTTTGCAGGCATGGCAAGCGGCTCGCGTCGATCCGCAAACGATTACCTATATTGAAGCGCATGGGACAGGCACTAAATTGGGTGATCCGATCGAGGTTGAGTCCATTCGTCAAGCGTTCCGCCGCCATACGGCGAATCGTCAATTTTGCGGCATTGGTTCGGTGAAGAGCAATTACGGGCATTTGGACAATGCGGCCGGCCTGCTCGGTCTCGTCAAGACGATCCTATCGTTGAAGCATCGCGAAATACCGGCCACCCTGCATTTTCAAAAGGCGAACCGGCAAATTGCTTTCGAAGATTCCCCCGTATACCCGATCGACCGCTTGACGCCCTGGCGGACGAACGGTCATCCCTTGCGGGCCGGCGTCAGCTCGTTCGGACTGAGCGGAACGAATTGTCATATTGTATTGGAAGAAGCGCCAGCGCCCGTTCCAGCCGACGCGGATCAACAAGGGGGTTATGTCCTCCCGCTATCGGCCAAAACCGAAGCAGCGCTCCGCACGATCGTCGAGCGCTATTCGAGGCGTCTGCAACACAATTCAAGCCTATCGTTGGCAGATGTGTGTTATACGGCCAGCACCGGCCGGAGCCATTACGCCTACCGATTGGCGGTTTGCGCCGAAGATGTTCCGACGCTGCAGACCAAGCTGGAACGACTGCTTCAACAATGGCCTTCAGGGCATCGACATGTCGAAGGGGTTTATTACGGCGCGAATGTTTTGGCCAAGTCGCAACCGGAGGGTGGCCGTGACTTAGCCGACATGATCGAAAGGCTACACAGTCTGACTATGCCGCAAGACGAGGCGGAGCGCGCTGTCTTGCTGGCAAAATTGGGTGATCGGTATACAAAAGATGCAAGGGCTCTTCCATGGGAAGAGGTATACAAAGGCGAGCGGCGTCGGAAAGTCGCCCTTCCTTCCTATCCGTTCAAGCGAACGCGCTGTTGGATTCCGATTCCATCCCGAAAAAATATAGCAAAGGAGCAGATCACTGCCGTGAATGACGTTTTTGATGACGGAGACTCCGTTCATAAACGCAAGCTGCTGGATTTTGTGAGACAGGCGGTACAAGCCATTTCGGGCATCCCGGCAGAAGAAATTCAAGACGAACATAACTTTTTTGAACTGGGCCTAGATTCGATTCTGTTATTCCAAGTCAGCGAGCAGATCAAAGACCGCTTTGGGGCGGAAATCTCTCTGAGTCGGTTCTATGACGATCTGGCCACGCCGCTGTCTCTGGCAGAACATTTGACGGCAGTCGTGTCGGCAGAACCGGCTGCAGCGTTTTCTGGCATGCCCTCAAATGCGGAAACGCCGGCACGTTCGGTGGTCGCCGTGACGCCGGAGATGTCCGTGGACATCCCGTCCGACTCGGGGTCGGAACTGGAGAAGTTGGTTGCAAGACAACTGGATATTATGTCGCGTCAATTGGAGCTGCTTCGCGAAAACCGCAGTCACGCTTCGTTACCGCCATCGTCATACGACGGAGCGGACGAATATGCGAAGGCGCATTCGAAGCTGCCGGCAGCCCGTCGTGCGCTGTTGGAAGACGTCATGGTTGCCGACCAGTTGCCGGAGCCTGACGTATTTTTACCGTACCGCAAATTGAAATTGTCTGAAAGCGCCGATTGGTCGAGCAATCAAAAACGGCATACGGAAGCACTGATTAGCCGTCTTGCTGAACGCTTCAAAGAGACCAAGGAACTGACGCAGAAATACCGCGGCGTATTGGCCAATAACCGGAATGTAGCCGGCTTCCGGCCGGCTTGGAAAGAAATGATTTTCCAGGTCATCGCGAAGAAGGCGCAGGGGGCGCGGATATGGGATGTGGACGGCCATGAGTACATAGACATTTCCATGGGTTTCGGCGCTTACTTGCTCGGCCATTCGCCGTCCTTTATAGTGGACGCCGTTCGCGCGGAGCTTGACAACGGCATGCCGATCGGGCCGATGAACCCGCTTGCCGGCGAAGTTGCTGAGCAAATCGCGCAGTTTACCGGCTCAGAGCGCGTCGCATTTTTCAATTCCGGGACGGAAGCGGTCATGGTCGCGCTTCGGCTGGCAAGGGCGGTAACGGGAAAACCGAAAATTGCACTGTTCGAAGGGGCCTTCCACGGCACGTTCGACGGGGTTTTGGCAAGACGGCGAATGGTCGGACGCAACGGCGAATCGGCACCTATGGCGCCCGGGATTACGGACCATCTAGTAGGCGACGTGCTGGTGCTGAAATACAACGATCCGGAAGCTCTCGATGTCATTCGTAGCCACGCGGCCGAACTCGCGGCCGTGCTGGTTGAACCGGTTCAAAGCCGCAAGCCCGACTTGCAGCCTCGGCAATTTCTGCACGAATTGCGGGCAATCACGGAGAAGCAAGGTACGGCGCTGATTTTGGACGAGGTTATAACCGGCTTTCGAACCGGTCAGGGTGGCGCGCAAGAATGGTTCGGCGTACAAGCGGATATTGCCACTTACGGGAAAGTCGTCGGTGCAGGTCTTCCTGTGGGCGTAGTTGCGGGCAAGGCCAAATATTTAAATGCTATCGACGGCGGATGGTGGCAATATGGCGACGCTTCTTATCCGACAGGGGATGGCATACGCACGCTCGTTGGCGGAACATTCTGCCATCATCCGTTGGCTATGGCATCGATTTTGGCGATGCTCAAGCATTTGCGGCAGGAAGGGCCTCGACTGCAGGAAACGCTGAATGAACGAACCCGCAGATTAACGGACACCTTGAACCGCTACTTTATGGAGCAGCGGATTCCGATTCACATGGTTCGTTTCGGCTCGCTTTTCCGCTTCGTTCTTCAAGGAGATTCGGAGCTGCTCTTCTACCATTTGCTTGAGAAGGGAATCTACGTATGGGAAGGGAGGAATTGCTTCTTGTCGACGGCGCATACGGAGGAGGATGTCGATCAGATAATCCGGGCAGTGATCGAAAGCGTGGAAAATATGCGAGCCGGAGGTTTTTTTGCACAAGGGCTCGCGAAATCTGCAACAGCGGATTCGAGCAGCTTGCCAGACGACCGCCGCCTGACAACGATCGTTCCAATGACGGAAAGCCAGCAAAATCTTTGGCTGCTTGCTCGCGACCATAACCAGCAATCGATTGCCCATAGCGATCACGTGATGCTGGAGCTGCGGGGGAAATTGAATCTTGCTGCCATGCAGTCCGCCATGCAGAGAATTGTGGAACGGCACGAAATATTGCGCGCCGTTCGGGTGGATGAGCAGGGCTTGCATCCTGACCCTGCGCTTAAGGCAGAACTTCCTCTAATTGATTTTGCAGACGCGACGGAAGCGGAGCAGGACGTCCGAATGGAAGAATGGCTTCAGCATGAAGCGGAGAGGCCATTTGTCATCGGCCTTGAACCGCTGTTCCGTATGTACATGATTAAACTCTCGGATGCGAGGCATCGTTTGGTAATCGTAATCCATCATTTGATCGCCGACGGCTGGTCGACAGGCGTGATGCTGCAAGAACTTGAAGCGTTATATACGGCGGAGTGCCGGGGGGAAGAATGCCAACTTCCACCAGCCATTCCCTATCGCCAATACGTGGAGTGGCTGTCCAACAAGCAATCCGGCCAAGAGGGAAGAGAAGCGATTCTCTACTGGACGGAACAGTTCGCGAGTTCGATTCCCTCGCTTGCGCTGCCCGTCGATTATCCGCTTCCGCCAGCTAAAACCTTTGCGGGGGGCAGGAAGTCGTTGCGCGTGGAGGAGGCATTCACGAGACGGCTAAAGAGCTTTAGCCGCGAGCACAACTGTTCGCTGTTTGTAACTTTGCTGAGCGCTTTTCAGGTTATGTTGCACCGTTTAACGGGACAAGCCGAGTTTGCGGTCGGCATTCCAGCGGCGGACCAATCGGACATAGGCGCGAACCATCTGGTGGGACCGTGTGCCCGCACGCTGACGCTCGGCGTCAGCATCTCCCCTGAGCGGACGTTTGCCGATCATTTGAAGGAAGTAAAGAAAAGTTTCTCCGAAGGAATGAAACACCGGTATTTTGCAATGGCTGAATTGGTGAAGTCACTGGCTAAGCGCAAGTATCAGCCGGCGGCCGACTTTCAGGTGATCTTCAATCTGGACCGAAGCGTGGAGCCGCCGCAACTCCACGATCTGGAAACCGTGTTTATCGGCTATCCGATTCGATATGTGAAGCAGGATCTGAGCCTGAACGTAATTGAAACGGGCGGCGAGCTGCTGCTAGATTTTGACTACAACGAGGGTCTGTTCAGTAGTGAAACCGCAAGCCGATGGACAAGGCAATTCCATGCTTTGCTCGAAACCGTCCTGCTGGACCCGCAAGTCGTCCACGAACAAATATCTCTGGCCGTTCCGGGAGAAGAATTGTTCTTGCCGGACATGCAGGACGGGCTTTATATGCCGGCGGCGGACGCTGTATCGGACAGGATGGAGCAATACGCCCGCGCGCTTGCCGCGGCATTCGAACTTGAGAGCGGGAAGGAGGTTGTCATTGATAGCCAACTTCCGGCAGCCGATCAGCGCGCATTGAGCTTGGCGGGCAATCTGGTCGGGGCTGAGGCGCGGGTTACGGATCATTACCGTTTCGATTTAGGCAATGAGGCCACCGCGTTATTTTTGTCTGCGGCAGCATGGCGGGATATTACCCGGGAAACGAAAGGACGGGATGTGGAGGAAATTTCGACAATACGGGCTGCGTGCGCCATTATCGGCAATGAGCCGATTCTTGTCGAACAGGTGCGACGTTACCGGCGCAAGAGCGTCTCGCATTCGCCGCTTCGTTTGGGCTTCCGGCCAGCCTCTCTGTCTGCCATCCTTGCGGTTGGCCAAGCGACCGGGCATGAAGAAAAGTTAAAGCCGTTGAGCGCACTGCCAATCGGTCAGCCCTTGGCGTATACAACCGTCATGCCGCTGGAGGCTTCCGGACGTCCGGCTCCTGCAGGCGTCTACGCCGAGCTTTATGCGACAGCGCCCTGGTTGACGGTTGCAGGGGATGCGATGGAATGCAGTCGCGAAGGGATGGTTGCAACCGGCACACTTGGACGAGTCGGCTCGGAAGGGGTGCTGGAGCAGAGAGGCTCGATCGAGCAGCAGATTAATGTGCGTGGATACTGCATCGACCCGGCGTATGTCAATGCTGTGCTTTCCATGCTGCCGCAAGTGTCGGATGCCATGATCGCAATGGATGCCCCAGTCGGAGGCGATCCTGTGATGACGGCTTGCTTGGTCCTCGAGCCTGGCGTAGCCGAGTCCGCTACCCGGCTGCGCCGTTCTCTTAAAGAACTGCTTCCGGACTTTATGATCCCGGGGCGCATCCTGTTGGTTGATCGACTTCTGCTCACTCCAGAGGGAGCAATAGATTTGCATGCTCTGGCCGAACTTGGACGGGAGGAAGAGCGCAGCGCTTCGGCATCCGCAATCCGCATGAGCGAGACGGAACGAAGAATGCAGGAAATATGGAGGGAACTGCTCGGGATCGAAGAGATCAATCTCCTGGACAATTTTATCGAGCTGGGCGCGCAGTCCTTCCAAGCGATGCTTCTGTGGTACAAAATCCAGGAGGAATGGAATGTCGAACTCGCTTTATCGGATATTTTTTCCTCGCGCTCGCTTTCCGAGTTGTCGCAGCGTATCGATAGGGCCATGCGAGGCGGCGTACCAATTATTCCTAAGGCACGACGAAAAGAGCACTACCCGATGTCGTCCGCGCAGAAACGGCAATATGCTCTGCAGCAGATCGATCCTTCAAGCACCGCGTACAATTTAAGTGCTGCCTTTGTAATGGAAGGGCAACTTGACCGTAAGAAGCTGGAGCGCGCATTGCGGCAGTTGATCCACCGCCACGAAGCGCTCCGCACTTCATTTGCGCTTATCAATGGCGAAGCGGTGCAAATTGTACACGATAACGTCTCTTTGTCGATGCACGCGGAAGAATCTGACGACCCGGCCGACGAACGGTTTGTCCGGCCGTTCGACCTCGGCCAAGCGCCTCTGCTGCGCGTTCGGCTGCGGGGGGAAGGCCCTGAAAAACATTGGATTGAGTTCGATATGCATCATATTATTTCGGACGGCGTCTCGATGAATATTCTGTTCCGCGATCTGGCAGCCATTTATCAGAATCAGGAAAAGGCGCTCCCTTATTTGGAAATTCAATACAATGATTACGCTGAATGGCAGCTTGCGCAGCTAGGCAGCGAAGAGATGCGGCGGCACGAATGTTATTGGATCGAGCAGTTTGCGGAGGAACCGCCCAAGCTGAATCTTCCAATGGATTATGCCCGTCCGGCTATTAAGAGCTTCGAGGGCGGGAGCCATTCATTCATATTCGACGAAGCCTTGCTGCAGGATTTGAACCTGTTGTCCCGGAGATCGGGCGTTACGTTGTACATGGTTCTTTTGGCTGCTTATCAACTTTTTCTCAGCAAAATAACCGGCCAACCGGATATCGTCGTCGGCTCGCCATCGGCCAGCCGTTCCGGGCCGGGGACGGAGAATGTCGTCGGCATGTTCGTCAATACGCTACCGCTTCGCGTCCGCCTGGAGCCGGACCTAACGTTCCCGGCTTTTCTGCGGAGGGTCAAAGACTGTACACTGGGTGCCTTGGATCATCAGGATTACCCTCTGGACCGGTTGCTCGACAAGCTGGCGATGGAGCGGGATACAAGCCGCAATCCGTTATTCGATACATTGTTCGCATTCGACAATATGAACGACTCTTTTGAAGCGACGGCCATTGAAGGCATCCTTATGGAGCCGGTTCGATCGGCATCGAGCACCGCGCAGTTTGATCTCGCTCTTTACGCTGCGGAGGAGAGTCGAACGCTGCGACTCACGTTCGAGTATGCCAGCAAGCTGTTCGCTAAGGGAACCGTGGAGAGAATGGCACGGCACTTTGAGCAGCTCGTGAAGCAAGTCGTTCTTCGACCAATATCCACGCTGAGCGAGCTTGAGTTGATTACGGAAGAGGAGCGAGCGCTGGTCTATGAGTTGAATCGTACAGAGGCGGAATACGACCGGCATGCGACGCTGCATCTGCTGTTCGAGAAGCAGGCGGCGAGCACGCCGGAACGGACGGCTGCGGTGTTCGGCGCGGAGCGGCTGACTTACCGGGAGCTGAACGAGCGGGCGAATCGGCTTGCTTGGACGCTGCGGGACAAAGGCGTGAAGCCCGATCGGCTGGTCGGCGTTTTGCTGGAGCGGTCGAAGGAAATGCTGATCGGCGTTCTGGCGGTTTTGAAGGCGGGGGGCGCGTACGTTCCGATCGATCCCGGATTGC
>Ga0160492_100215_pt1 | contig 42600 bp, 42 predicted proteins | sample DID2MG_FD_108258 | JGI IMG/M metagenome (GOLD analysis project Ga0160492, IMG submission 108258) | Enriched soil microbial communities from UW Madison campus, WI, USA - DID2877_E24_FP2 MG | ecosystem: Environmental > Terrestrial > Soil > Unclassified | place: USA: Madison, Wisconsin | collected... | reverse complement strand
CTACCACTTGTAATTTGAACGCTAAACTGTAGTCCCGTTGCGTTCGCTTTGCATAGTCCTTCCCATCATTGGTAAATCCCATAATAAATCAACTTTTGTGTCAACCTATTTTAGGACGAGGCAAAACTTACAACCAAAAAAGCCAGTCAACGACTGGCTTTTTTCAGCAGAGAGGAAGGGATTCGAACCCTCGATACAGTTTCCCGTATACACACTTTCCAGGCGTGCTCCTTCAACCACTCGGACACCTCTCTGTTTGAAGGGTGGCAAAAATACGGTTTTCTCTGATTACAGGCACCGCTATTTCACCGGTTTTTTAAGCCTCCAGGCGAAATAATGCCCGGGCATTGGCCGTGGTCACTTCCGCAATGTTTTCCAGGCTCGTTTCCCGCAGATCGGCCAGCTTCTGCGCCACGTGCAGTACGTAGGCAGGCTCATTCCTTTTTCCCCGGTAAGGTACAGGTGCCAGGTAAGGGGCATCCGTTTCGAGAATCAGCCACGAGAGATCGACGTCTTTGATTGCCGTATCCAGTCCGCCATTCTTGAATGTCAGTACCCCGCCGATGCCAAGATAAAAGCCCATCCCGGTCAATTCAGCAGCCTGCGTGGCATCGCCGGAGAAACAGTGAAACACCCCACGCAATTTTCCTTTTTGATATTCTTTGACCACCTCGATACATTCCGCCGTGGCATTGCGCGAGTGTATGCAGATCGGCAGGTCATAATGCAAGGCCCATTCGATCTGGCGGCGCAGTGCTTTGTATTGTTGTTCTTTGTAGGTAACGTCCCAGTAAAAGTCCAGACCGATTTCACCCACGGCAATAAACGGACGGCTGGCCAGGTACTCTTCGGCCGCCTTCAATTCCTCTTCAAAGTTTTCGCCGATGGAACAGGGATGAACACCCATCATGCTATGACAGTAATCGTTTTTTGCTTCCATGTCCAGCATGGCCTCATGGGTAGAACGGTCTATTGCGGGCATTAGTATTTTTCCGACGCCGGCCTCACGGGCACGGGCGAGTATTTCCACTGCGTCACTTTTAAATGAATTTGAATACGTATGTGCATGCGTGTCGATGAACATCATTTGTCAAGTTTTTGAGCCTTTAAACCCCTTTCACCCCCCGGACCGGGTTAAAATTGAAAATAGGTTTGGAGAAATTAAAATTTATTATACCTTTAATCTAGTTTTCATAGGGTACGGATTAAAAACGGGCCAGGGTTTCTACCCAGGCCCTAAATTTTTCAGCCAACTCCTTCTAAATAAGTATCCTGTAAATGATCTTTTTTCTTAATTGATAATTTTTCCTACTTTATTTTTTCGAACGAAAATCCTTTTTCCGAAAAGAATTTTAATACCTGCGGAAGCGCTCCCGACAGTCGCGGCAACGCTTTTTCACTGTCGTGAAACACCACAACCGAACCTGCTACACTGTGCCGGATCACGTAGTTTGCGCAAGTAGCGGCATCCAGTTTTATGTCAAAATCCGCACTCAGCACATCCCACATTATCACGCGGTTAACTTTGTTTTTTTCCTTAGTTTCCAACGTAAGTTTCTTCAATTGGTTTGCCTGTTGCCGCGTAATTCTCCCATAGGGCGGACGAAACAAAGAGCTTGTTATCACACGCGCCGCTTTAGCAATATCTGCCATATAAAGGTCTGTTCCTGTTTTCCATCCGTTCAGGTGCTGCCAGGTGTGATTGCCCACAGCATGCCCTTCCTCCAAAATACGCTGGTAGATACCGGGATGCGCCTCCACATTTTTTCCGATACAGAAAAAGGTGGCTTTCGCGCCATACGACTTCAGCATATCGAGTACAAACGGAGTGGCAACCGGATGAGGACCGTCATCAAAGGTCAGAAAAAGCTCTTTGCCCGCGACAGGTATTTCCCAGGTATAACCGGCATAAAACCGTTTGAGCCAGAAAGGTGTTTTTATAAAATACATGATCGGTGAAATTGCTCCGGCGAAACGCCAAATATAAATCATCATCGGCCAATCCCCCAATCGTTGTACTTTTGCCGCCTATGACGGCAACGAAAAAAGTAAGGGTTCGTTTTGCTCCCTCACCTACCGGTGGTTTGCATCTTGGAGGTGTAAGAACGGTGTTATATAATTACCTGTTTGCCCGCCGGCACGGCGGCGATTTTGTGCTGCGGATCGAAGACACTGACCAAAGCCGCTATGTTCCCGGCGCAGAGGAATATATTTTTTCCTGCCTGGCCTGGGCCGGCCTCGAGCCCGATGAAAGTCCGTTGAAGCCCGGCGCTTACGGTCCCTACCGCCAAAGCGAACGCAAAGCCGAAGGAGTGTATCAGCAATACGCCGATCAACTCATTCGCGACGGTTACGCTTATTACGCTTTCGATACTCCCGAAGAGTTGGAAAAAATGCGCGAGCAATTCCGCACGGAAGACAACCCTTCTCCCCAATACGATCACAACGTACGCATGGAAATGCGCAACTCGCTGTCATTGTCTGTGGACGAAACCAACGCATTGCTGGAAAAAGGCATTCCGTATGTGGTGCGGATCCGCATGCCGGAAAAAGAAACGATCACCTTCACCGATATGATCCGTGGCGAAGTGAGTTTTGATGCAGGACTGAGTGATGATAAAGTATTGCTCAAAGCCGATGGCATGCCTACTTATCACCTTGCCGTGGTGGTAGATGATCACCTGATGGAGATTACCCATGCGTTCCGCGGTGAAGAATGGTTGCCGTCTGCTCCCGTGCACGTGTTGCTCTGGAAATATTTATTCGGTCTGGATAAAATGCCGCAATGGGCGCACCTGCCACTGATACTCGGACCGCAGGGAAAGCTCAGCAAACGCGATGGCGCCAAATATGGTTTCCCTGTTTTTGCCATGAACTGGACCGATCCGCGTACCAATGAACTCACCGAAGGTTTCCGCGAAAAAGGATTTTTACCCGAAGCCTTCACCAACCTGCTGGCGATGCTCGGCTGGAACGATGGCACCGAGCAGGAAATTTTTTCACTGGAAGAACTGGCAGAGAAATTTTCGATCGACCGCGTACACAACGGCGGCGCACGCTTCGATTACGAAAAAGCCAAATGGTTCAACCACGAATGGATCAAACGGGTAGACATCAATAAACTGCAGGAAGCTGTTTCGCCATTGCTGGCCGAACATGGTTTGGATGTATCCGATGAACATCGCGTAGCAAAAGTATTGGGGTTGGTACGTGACCGTTGTACACTGTTGCCCGACTTCATCGCACAAGCCGGCTTTTTCTTCCAGCGCCCCGCCAACATCGATGCGGCTGCGGTTAAACCAAAATGGTCGGAAGCGAAAAATCTTTTCTTTACCGAACTCATCCGCAATTTTGAACTGGCCACACTGTGGAAAGCCGAGGAACTGGAAAATAATTTTAAAGAGATCGCTGCTGCCAATCAAATAAAACCGGGCGATGTGTTGCTGCCTTTCCGCGTGATGCTGGTAGGTGGTAAATTTGGTCCGCAGGTATTCGATATCGCCGAAGTATTGGGCAAAGAGGAAACGGTGCGCCGTATCCAGCAGGCTTTGCCTTTATTCAATTGATCGCTCACAAAACGCTTGCTATATGCTTAACCGACCTGTCCGTGTATTAGTTGCCAAAGTCGGCCTCGACGGTCACGACCGCGGAGCCAAGGTAATTGCCACCGCTCTCCGCGATGCCGGTATGGAAGTAATTTATACCGGTCTGCGGCAGACACCGGAAATGGTGGTAAATGCCGCCTTACAGGAAGACGTAGATGCCATCGGCATCAGTATTCTTTCCGGTGCACACATGACCGTTTTTCCCAAGATCATGGCACTGATGAAAGAAAAACAGCTCAACGATGTATTACTCACCGGCGGCGGCATCATTCCCGAAGACGATATGCAACAACTCAACGAATCCGGCGTAGGTCGTTTGTTTGCACCGGGTACACCTACAACGGAGATAGCCGATTATATCAGAGCATGGGTGGCAGAACACCGGGAGTTTTAAGTGGTAAGTAATAGGTGACAAGTAAAACAAAAAACTAACAGTAAAAAAGTCAACGATATTCAGGCAAGTACACTCATTCACCATTCACCATTGACCATTGACCATTGACCATTCACCATTGACCATTGACGATTCACTTCTTCACAAAGCGCAATTGCTGCTGCAAGGTTTCATTTTTCACATCAAGTATATACGTGCCTGAAGGCAAATGGCTGATGTCGAGTTGGGCAGTTGTGGCCGCTCCGCGAAGTAATGACAAATTACCCTGCTGCAGGATGCGTCCTGAAACATCGATGATGCGATAAACCGCGGTGCTTTCAGCCGAAGAAGGTATTTGCAGCTTAAGCTGATCGGCAGCCGGATTCGGTGAAAGAACGATGCGTGATTCTACATTGCGGGGCACACGAAGCGTAATTGTATTGGAGTAGCGCAGGTTCCTTTCGTGTTCACCTAATCCCAAACGATAATACAAGGTTGCACCGTGCGCCACCGCACCGGCATCTGTAAAGTCATATGCATGTTGATCACCGCCTGCAACAGCCGGTATTGAACCGATTTTGACAAAACGTTGTCCGTCCGTACTGCGCTCCACTTCAAAATATTCATTGGCACCCGTGGCACTGGCCGACCAGTTCAGTAGCGCATTGTTGCCGGAGATGCTGCCATCAAATGTTGTAAGCGTGATCGGCAGGAGGGAATTATAGGAAAAACGGGGAAGGAGAAAATTTCCTTGTGTCAGCGTACCACTTGAAGGCGCATAGGCATTGATATAACCTGCCGAGAAAAGCGTGCCATAGCCGGATGCCCCCGTAGCTCTCGCATCACAGGATAAACTGCTTGAGGCAGGTGTATAACGGATCTCCAGCACAAGGTGACCTCCTGTATAGACATAAGGTTGATCGAATGTGATAACAGGCCCCCACGAAGACGGAGAGGTGGCGGGATAGGCTGCTGCCGGAATTGTGAGGCTGCCACTCCGCACCAGCGTACGCGCGGCCGTTATATTGTCGTTCAGCAGGCCGCGACTGGCAGGCGCTACGCCCGGGGCCAGGTAAATATCAAAGCTCGTTTGTGTGGTAGCTGCCGTTGGCCAGGCGACGGAGCTTTTACTTCTGAAGGAAATACCAGTAATAGGCTTCCCTGTCATTTCCGTCAATAAAGAACTATTGATCAACCATTGGATGGTACGATTTTGTGCAGAATGCGGACCACTAAAAGCCGATTCGCCGGCAGTGCCGGTATTGTCCGAAGGAACAACAAGTGTTTGGGAAAAAACAATGACAGTACTTAACAGGGATGCAATAAGCAGGAAGAATAATTTTTTCATCAACTAGGTTTAGACAGGAAGGAAAGTTGGAAAAATACGGAAGTTTTCCCTATGATATAACTGTTCCGATGGAATTGGTTGAATTTTTGTACATGATCGATATGTTTAGATTAATGCCAATCATGCTGCTCGTGTTTCTTTCCTGCAAAGAAAGCAGGCAGTCCAATCCAGCGCCAATAAAAGATTCAGCAGCGGTTGTCAAAGATACAGCAGTGTCAACTTCGTCCACACACGATTCTGTCTCCTCTATCCGCAATCGCGTTGAGTACATCAATACTGCGAAGGCACTTGAGCAAAAACATGTTGAGTTTATGTGCGACGAAAAAACCAAGGTTGATTATTTCTACGATAACGGTGAAGTGGTAAAGATTGCAGTCGACTTTGGATGGGTGGGAGACGCATATGCAAGAGAAGGATATTACTACGACAAAGGCAAACTCATTTTTATTTACGAATATGTGGAAAGTGGCCCGGCATGTGACGATTGCATCGAAAAACATGAATACCGGTCTTATGTGGTCAACGATAAAGTGGCAAAATACCTGAAAGATCAGACGGAAGGTACATGCCGGAGCCATTGCGAATTCAATGCATCTTCCCGGCATTATAAATTACTGGAAGCGAAAACCACCGCCGAAATAAAAGCGGTGCTCTGCCGCTGATGGTGGTAGTAAAGCAGTAAATTAGAGGGTATGAAATGTTTACTTTTTTCGATTGTCCTCCTGCTGACGATCTCCTGTAATAACGAAAAGAAAGAAGAGCCGAAGAAGCCCGCTCCGGAGAAACCGGCGCCGGTTTTAACCGATACTTTTTCTCTGATAAGGGAAAAGATTAAAGCGATCGATGAAATAGAAAATCCGGAGAAAAAGCAATTCGAGATTAGCTGTGGCAAAAAAATAAAAGTAGATTATACAAGACACAACGGAGAGGTGGTAAGGATCGCCGTGGATTTTTTGAAAGAAGGCGATAAGGAGATAAAGGCAGATTATTATTACGACCGGGATAGCCTGATTTATATTTTTGAAGTAGTAAGAACGCCGGATAGGGATCAGAAAACTTACAGCTCCTACATTGCAAATGACAAAGTGATCAGATACTTCTGGAATCATGGCGAGAGTCAGTGCAAGAAATGCGAATTCAATGCCTCCTCGAAAGAATACAAATTATTAAAAGCAAATACGGTCGCCGAAATAGAGGCGGTACTTTGCCGGTGATCAGGGCAGGTTCCGGATGGCTTTTCCTAACTCCTGTTCCAGGTTATCTGCCGATGCTTCCAGCTGCGTGGCGATGCGTTCGCGTTCTTCTATCGTTTTATTCTGGCTGAGTTTTTTCGCACCTTGCAGTTTGGTTATTTCCATTTCAAAGGCCACCAGGCCCTGCATCATGCCGGTTTTATATTTTTCCGGCAAGCTCTCCCAACGTTGCTGATAGGCGGCCTCGTAAAAGGAAATGGTTTGTTCGAGCAAAGCTGTCTTGCCGGCTTCATCTTCTATCAAAGTAATCTGTCCATACGCGTGTACGGCAATATAATCCCAGGTAGGCACGCTTTCCCATTTGTTATAATGCGCTGGTGAAATATAGGCATGCGGGCCGCTGAAAATCACGAGTGCTGTTGCATCATTCAGTTGAGCTGCCTGCTCATTGGTTTTGGCCAAGTGGGAGCGGAGCCATATACTTCCTTCACGCTCTTCTACCAAAAACGGTAAGTGTGTGGCAACCGGCAATTGATCCACCGTTGTCACGAAAGATGCAAAACTATATTGTTTCATAAAGGCAACCAGTTCGGGCTGGTTGTCGAACCGGAACATATGCGGGACGTACATAGCGGAAAGGTAATAAGTATTAAGTAATAAGTTATAGGTAGTTGTTCGCGTCTTTGCTCCTTATGCCTCTCTGCGTGAAAAGCGGCTTCGGTTCACGCAAAGTGATAAAGATTATTCACGATTGACCTGTATGTTTTGTCCCCGATGATTCCCTTCGGTTGTCATTACCTAAATTTTAGCATGAAAACCTTTTTGTTCATTTTCAGTATGCCCGCCTCCATTACCGGCGCACCTTCACCCGAACAAGTTTCAGCACGGCAGCAATGGTTTGCCGGCCTTCATGACAACAAACAACTGGCATGGCCGGGCGGGACTTTGTCTCCGCAGAACGCGACGGAGCACGACGGATTTTTGATAACCGGTCTCGTAGCTGTCTATGCATCGTCCTTAACGGAAGCGAATGAGTTGGCGAAAACCAACCCGGTATTTAAAGCGGGCGGAAAGATCGAGGTGAGGGAGTTGCTTTCACCGCCCTTGAAAGCATGATCGTATCTTTGACCGATGAAGGAAACCAGCATCGATCAGGCGTATTGGGAGCAACGATGGCTCAACGGCTCAACCGGTTGGGATGTCGGTGCGCCCACTCCGCCATTGAAGGACTATATCGATCAGCTCACGGATAAATCGACCCGTATTCTTATTCCCGGTTGCGGCAACGCATATGAAGCGGATTATCTTTTGAGCAAGGGGTTCACTGCCGTGACCTTGCTGGATATCGCAAAGCCGGCTGTAGAACAGTTGCAGCAGCGTTACGCCGGCAATGCGTGCATACGCGTGCTCCATGAAGATTTTTTCCAACATCAGCAGTCTTATGATCTGATACTCGAGCAGACTTTTTTCTGTGCGCTTGATCCTGCGCTGCGCAGAGATTATGTTGAGCACATGCATCGGCTGCTGCATCCCGGCGGCACATTGGCCGGTGTGTTGTTTGGCCGTGAATTTACCGATCCCGGTCCGCCGTTCGGTGGGAGTAAAGAAGCGTATGAAAAATTGTTCAGTGCTTTTTTTACGATTCACACACTGGCGCCTTGTTACAACAGTATCGGCCCGCGTGCGGGAACGGAGATTTTTGTGATAGCGAAATCGTGAATCGTCAATCGTCAATCGTGAATAGGTGAATAGTGAATGAACAGCCCCTGCGTCTTAATTACTTTGCGCCTTTGCGTGAAAAAGAAGGCCGGTTCACGCAGAGAGGCATAAGGAGCAAAGACGCAAAGCATTATCTATTACCGTCCACCTTACGCCTTACACCTTCTCTTAAAACTTATCACTTAATACCTAAAACTTATTAACTGGTACTTCCTACCTTTGCAGCGAAATTCTCTCCGTAACTGCAATTTTTCCTGACGCTCAAAACAATCCCTTATGGATGTTGAGATACTTTCACGGATCCAGTTTGCATTCACCATCGCATTTCATTACATCTATCCTCCGCTCAGTATAGGTCTTGGTCTGATTCTCGTGATCATGGAAGGTATGTACCTGCGTACCGGCAATAAATTGTACGAGCAAATGACGCGTTTCTGGATACGCATCTTCGCGCTCATCTTTGGTATCGGCGTGGCTACCGGCATCATCATGGAATTTGAGTTTGGTACGAACTGGGCTACCTATTCGAAATACGTTGGTGATATCTTTGGCAGTGCACTCGCAGCGGAAGGGATTTTTGCTTTCGCCCTGGAAAGCGGTTTTCTCGGCATCCTTATTTTCGGGTGGAACCGCGTCAGTCCGCGTGTGCATTTTTTCTCTGTCATCATGGTATTCCTTGGGTCTATGTTCAGTGCCGTATGGATCGTGGTGGCCAATAGCTGGCAGCAAACACCCGCGGGATTTCATATTGTCGGGGAGGGAATGAATGCACGGGCAGAGATTACCGACTTCTGGGCCATGGTATTCAATCCGTCGAGCGTCGATCGCCTCACGCACGTTTGGATCGGTGCTTTTCTCGCGGGCTCCTTCCTCGTACTGAGCGTCAATGCCTGGTATATTTTAAAAGGGAAACACCTGCCTATTGCAAAACCAGCGTTCAAGATCGCATTGGTAGTGGCACTGGTTAGTTCGCTCTCGCAATTATTATCAGGACATAGCAGCGCCGATGGCGTAGCCAAAAATCAACCCGCAAAACTGGCGGCCATGGAAGGGCATTTCGATAGTGCTTCCGCAGCACCCATGTATTTGTTCGGCTGGGTAGATAAAAAAAATCAGCAGACAAAAGGGCTGGCCATTCCCGGTGGTTTATCGTTTCTGACGCACCAGGATTTTAAAGCGCCCGTAACCGGGTTGAATGCGTTTCCCGAAGATCAGCGCCCCTCACAAGTGAACGCCGTTTTTCAATTGTATCACCTCATGATCAGCATCGGCATGTTACTGATCGCATTAACAGTATATGCCACCTGGTTGTGGTACCGCGGTAAGTTGTTTGAGAAAAAATGGCTGATGATGATCTTCGCCTTCTCTGTGTTGCTGCCGCAGATCGCGAACCAGGCCGGATGGTTTGCCGCAGAAATGGGACGTCAGCCATGGGTGGTGTACGGCCTGTTGCGTACCTCCGATGCGTTATCGAAAAATGTAAAAGCAGAACAGGTATTGTTTTCCCTGATATTGTTTACGTTGGTGTACACCACGCTGTTTGTGCTGTTTATTTACCTGTTCAATAAAAAAGTAAAACATGGTCCGGTGGATGCAGGTACACCCGAACCAATAGAAGAAGGCAGCAAGCGCGACAATCCTGTATTGCAACATTAAAATAAATGTTATGGGCGAGTTTCTGGGCATCGATCATCATGTGTGGTGGTATCTCGTATTCGGCGGTGTGATCAGCGGTTATGCTATCCTCGACGGTTTTGATTTGGGGGCTGGTGCTTTGCACCTTTTTCTTAAAAAAGAACAAAGCCGCCGCATTGCTTTGAACGCCATCGGACCAGTATGGGATGGCAATGAAGTGTGGCTGGTAATAGGCGGGGGGGCGTTGTTCGCGGGCTTTCCGGTGGCTTATGCGGCTATCTTCTCCGCCTTTTATATACCCTTCTTTATTTTCCTGATCGGCCTCATCTGGCGGGCAGTGGCCATCGAATTCAGGAGCAAAGAACCCGGCCGCCTGTGGCGGCTGACCTGGGACTTTATTTATTCTTTTGCCTGCATCATTATCGCGTTGTCGCTGGGATTGATGTTGGGAAATGTGGCGCTGGGCATGCCGCTCGACCAGAACAAAGAATTTGCCGGCAACTGGCTTAGTTTCTTCAATCCTTTTTCCATACTCGTGGCCATCACTACACTGGCTTTGTTTATGATGCACGGTGCTATTTACCTGGTGATGAAAACGGAAAACAGGCTGTACGCGAAACTTACCATCCTCGCAAAAAATTTCACGATCTTCTTTGTCGTGAGTTTTGTGATCACGACGGTGTACACCTTGTTGTATGTAAATCACATGAGCGATAAAATCCGTTCCAGCCCGGTATTTTTCATTTTTCCCCTGATCATGGTACTGGCGATAGCCAACATACCACGCTTGTTGAATAAAAGAAAATACCGCCATGCTTTTGCAAGTTCTGCCGTAACCATTGCCACTTTGCTGATGATGGTAGCCATCGAGGTGTTTCCCAACCTGCTTTACGCATCCAATAATGCCGCAAACAGCATTACGATTGATAATGCCGCCGCATCACCCAAGACCATGCGTATTTTACTTACGATTGCATTGATCGGCACCCCGTTGGTAGCGATTTATACCAGTTTTGTATTCTGGACCTTTAAGGGGAAAGTGAAGCTGGATGAGATGAGTTATTGAATTCAAAAGTCAAAAGTCAAAATTCAAAAGGAGCGAATTGTCGCGTTCGTGTCTTCAGGAACCAGCAAATTTAACCGGCCTGTGGAAATCGATGTTGCTTTTCACGCAAAGCTGCATAAGGAGCAGGGACGCAAAGAAACCTATAACCTTCCACTGAATTCAAAAGTCAAAAGTCAAAATTCAAAAGGAGCGAATTATCGTGTTCGTGTCTTCAGGAACCAGCAAGTTTAACCGGCCTGTGGAAATCGACGTTGCTTTTCACGCAAAGCTGCATAAGGAGGAGGGACGCAAAGGGGCCTATAACCTTCCACTGAATTCAAAAGTCAAAAATCAAAATTCAAAAGGAGCGAATTATCGCGTTCGTGTCTTCAGGAACCAGTAAGTTTAACAGGCCTGCCTTAATTCAATGGAGACCGATGTTGCGCAAAGAGACCTACAACCTTCCACCTTCGCCCGAAGTGTCGGGCCTTACGCCTTACGCCTTCTGCCTTCTACCAGTTGCTTCCCTGGTCCGCATTCAACCTTTCGGAAAAATCTTCGGGCTGATGTGCCTGCCAATCAGGATCATACTTTACAAACCAGGAAATCCAGAAGCTGCGGCTCAGGCGCATCAGCCACGGCTGTGATGCGATCAACAATACGGCATTGAAAATAAGCCAGTAGACAAAACGGTTATCGTATACCGATAAACCAATGATTACCCACCAGGCAATAAGGCTGGCGACACTGATGGCCACAGATAATGCATAGCTGACGTAGCTGGTACCATAATAAAATCCTACTTCGATCTCGGTCGCCTGACCGCAAACCGGGCACTGCTGGTTCATGGCCAGGTTGTTCTTGGGTTTGATGCTGACCGGTCCTTTAAAAAGTTTACCCTCCCGGCAACGCGGACAGCGGCAGGTAAGGCAGGAAGCGAGATAACCACGGTTACTTTTCTCTGTGCTCATGCCGCAAAGGTCGGAAAATTAACCCAAGCGAAAGTTGATGAAAGTCATGCAAGTACTTTTTCCATCTGCATGCTCCTGCTGCCTTTCACCAGCAACAGGCTTTGCTGAGGGTCGAGTTGGTGCAGCCATTCGCGTGCTTCTGCAGCATCGCGTAGGGAAGTGAAAGGATGTTTGAGCTGAAGGAAATCGCCACCCACCAGCGCCACTGCTTTCCAGGTATGCTGGCTGATCAGGTCAACAATGCCCTGGTGTTCCTGCAAACTCTCGGGGCCGAGTTCTGCCATGGCACCAAGAATAAGAATTTTATCGCCCTGCTGCCGTGCGAGATTTTCAATAGCCAGCCGCATGCTGCTTGGGTTGGCGTTGTAGGCATCCAGTATTACCTGGTTGGTTCCCGACTGTACCAGTTGCGAACGGCTGTTGGACGGCGTATACTGTTCAATGCCCTGAATGATCTGTTGTTCGGTTACCTCAAACGTTTTGCCTACCGTAACAGCAGCTAATACGTTGGGTAAATTATAATCGCCTACGAGTTGCGTACGGATATTGGCAGGCTGCATACCCCGGGCGATATGTACTTCCAGGAAAGGTTCGCTGCGGACAGCGGTACCGGTTACATGTACATCACCGTTGGTGCCGTATTTGATCACACCGCTGATGCCTTTGCTCATGTCGTGCAGGTAATCGTAATCCCACATAACGAATGCGTAACCGTGTGTGCGTGTGCGCAGGTAGTCGAACAATTCGCCTTTGCCTTTGCGTACGCCTTCAATGCCGCCAAAACCTTCGAGGTGTGCTTTACCACAGTTGGTGATCAGGCCATGTGTAGGTTCTGCAATGCGGCAATAAGAAGCGATTTCGCCGCGATGGTTGGCCCCCATTTCCACCACCGCCATTTCTGCATCCTGTTTTATTTTCAACAGGGTGAGGGGGATGCCGATGTGGTTATTGAGATTACCTTCTGTAGTATAGGTTTTATAGCGGGTTGACAATACTGCGTGGATCAGTTCTTTGGTAGTGGTTTTGCCATTGCTGCCGGTGATGGCGAGGAAAGGGATATTGAACTGCCGGCGGTGATGCAATGCGAGTTGTTGCAATGTATCCAATACATCCGTTACCAATGTTGTTTTGCCCGGAATGGCAAAGGCTTCTTCGTCGATCACGGCATGTACGGCGCCTGCTTCGATGGCTTTTGCGGCGAATGTATTGCCGTTGAAATTATCGCCTTTCAGGGCAAAGAAAATATCACCGGGTTTGAGGCGGCGTGTATCGGTTTGAACGGAGGGATGCTCGAGGTATAACTGGTAAAGTGCTTCAACTGACATGATACAAATCTACGCGATTAACGGTATTTCCATATAGCAAGAGCCCCCACAATCATGCGGGGGCTCGGTATAATAGGCTTTATGCTTTATTAGCGTTTGGTGCGCTTGGTCGGGAAGAACTGACCGGTTTTGCGGCCATTGCCTTCGGGGCTGCCCATACGGTCCATTGCGCAACGGAAACCGAGGGTGCTGAGGGCTTTGTCTTCTTCGAGGAAGCGGCGTGTGCCGGGAGACAGCCAGTAAGCGCGGTCGTTCCAGCTACCACCTTTGTATACGCGTGATTTGTCGCTGATCAGGGTAGTGATACCGTAGCCATATGTAGCCTGTGAAAGGGTGTCACCATCGAGGAAGTTGATCACGTTGCCACGCTGATAGTTGCGGCGGTCTTTTACTTCTTCGTCTTTAACCTGGCGATACATTACGCGACCGGTGGTGTCGTTCACCATTACTTCGCCGTTCTCGTCTTTCATCAGGGTTTTATATACGTTACCACGCACAGGAGCGGGCATATCGTCGAAGTCGAGGGTAGACATCGGACGGTAAACGTCCTGTACCCATTCGCTTACGTTACCAGCCATGTTATACAGACCGAATCCGTTGGGGATATAAGACTGTACTTCGGCAGTGTAGAAAGCGCGGTCGTTCAGGCCACCAGCCACACCGGCGTTGTCACCGGAGCCACGCTTGAAGTTGGCCATGAACTTACCCTGCCAGCTGCCATGACGTTGATCACGCAGACCGTTCATATTCTGAGACCAGGGATACATTTGTTTGTTGCTGGTCAGCTCTTCGCCTCTTTTGTTCTCTTTCTTGGCGGGGCGTGGGTTCTGGTTGATCAGGCCGTAAGCTGCGTACTCCCATTCTGCTTCGGAAGGCAGCCGGTAATCAGGCATCAGCATGCCGTCTTCCATGGTAACGGTAGTACGGGGCTGGCCTTGTGGCGTTTTCAGCGGGTTCTTTTTAGAAGTTGCTGTTTTGCCGGGAGGCGCCTGGTATTCACCAACGCCGAGCAGGTAAGCTTTGGTGGTGAAGTTGCTGGCACCGGACTGGCCGTTGGAAATAGATTCTTTACGAACGTATCCTTTATCAGCCAGGATGCCTTCGTTTACGCGGTCAGATCTCCAGAGACAGAAATCTGAAGCTTGTCTCCAGGTTACGCCTACTACAGGGTAGTAGTTGAAGCCCGGGTGACGGAAATAATATTCAACCATCGGTTCGTTGTAGCTGAGCTCACTTCTCCAGGACAATGTGTCGGGAAGGGCTGCTTCGATGATGGCACGGTTTTGTTCTTCTTCGGGATCGAAAATGCGGTTGAGCCAGAAGAGGTATTCACGGTAGTGAACGTTGGCCACTTCAGTACGGTCGATGTAGAAGGAAGGAACAGAAACGCGGCGGGGAACGTTATTCCAGTCGCCCATTACGTCCTCTTCAGTCTGACCCATGGTGAAGGTACCACCCTCAACGAAAACGAGACCGGGGCCTGTTTTCTGGTCTTTTGCCTTGGCGACCTGGTAGCCGCCCATTTTCTTGTCGTTGTAGTTCCAGCCGGTCACGCTGGATTTGCCGCTTTTGTTCTTTCCGCAAGATGCGAGCAGCACTGCACAGGATAATAGGATTGTTAAGTTTTTCACTTTCATAATGTTTTGCATAAGCCTATGAATTGGAACAATTTTAACGCGGGTTTAAACAAATTATTGCGTTAAGGCTTCCGGTTTCTCCGAAATGCCTGCGAATATAAATACTTTCAGGAAAAAGGTTTGTAGGTAGAATTACTTTTTTTAGCGGAAGGCGCTCCGTTTTTTTTATCACTTATTTTAGTGATATGGCTTTTTTGCCGGGTATTGGCTTTCGCCGTTAATCGTGCGCAAGCTTTTATCCAACAACATGTTAGAAGGGGTGGAGCGTGGGTTTTCGGGCGGCTTTGGACACAAAGAACTACTTAATTAAATAAAATATTTTTTAGGCATACAATAATTTTCTACTGTCTCCGTTCCTGTTGTGACGTGGGAATACTGTATTTAAAAAAATAAAGTATTAACTGTTGCTGCTAACCAAAATCGAAAAATACCACTATCAGGTAAAAATAGGGAGATGCGTGTTGTATCTTTTTTAGTTTCAAGGAATTTTCCACTATTTTGCTTCACTGGTTTTTGTAATCGTATATATTTGCAACCAATAATAAACATTAGCTAATGAGACCAACTGCTATTAAATTAACTGCTGCAATATTGCTTGCTTCAGGTCTTTCTACTGCCGTTCAGGCGCAAAACCGATCCAGAACAATCAATGTAGTAACCACTGCTGTACCCTTCCTCCGTGTTTCTCCTGATGCCCGTGCCTCCGGTATGGGTGATATTGGCGTAGCTACCTCTCCGGATGCTTCTGCTAATTTCTGGAACATGGGTAAAGTTGCTTTCAACGAAAGCAAAGGCGGCGTCGTAGCTACTTACACTCCCTGGCTCAAAGACATCGTAAATGACGTATACCTGGCTTCTCTCGCCGGCTATTACAAGCTGGACGACAACCAGGCGCTGAGCCTCGGCCTGCGTTATTTCAGCCTTGGTGATATTCAGTTCACCGACCAGAATGGTAACCTGAATGGTAACGGTAAACCCCGCGAATTCGGTATCGATCTGGGTTATTCCCGCAAACTGACCAACAAACTCGGTCTGGGTGTAGCGCTGCGCTATATCAATTCTGACCTGGCTAACGGCGCTTCTTCAGGAGGTGCTACTTATAAAGCAGGAAGTGCAGTTGCCGGTGATATCGGTCTGTACTATGACAACAAAAATGCAACCGGCAATGGTTTCGCTTATGGCGTAACATTGACCAACCTGGGTTCACGCATTTCTTACACAGACAATGCTGACGCGAAGGATTTCATCCCCGCTAACCTGGCCCTGGGTGCTACCTGGACTAAAAACTTCGACGACAAAAACAAGATCACTATCGGTCTGGACATCAACAAACTGCTGGTGCCTACTCCTCCAAGCGATCTGAGCGATCCTAATGCACTGTCTGACTACCGTAGCAAGAGCACTGTAGGTAGCTGGTTCAATTCTTTCGGTGACGCCCCCGGCGGATTCAGCGAAGAACTGCGCGAGTTCCAACTCTCTGGTGGTGCTGAATACTGGTACAACAATCAGTTCGCTGTACGTGCCGGTTATTTCTACGAAGACAAGACAAAAGGTAACCGTCGTTATTTCACTGCTGGTCTGGGTCTGAAGTACAATGTTTTCGGCATCAACTTCTCTTACCTGGCTCCAACAGGCAACGGTGCAACACGTCTGCCACTGTCTAACACCCTGCGTTTCTCTGTATTGTTTGACCTCGGTGGAAGCGGAAGCAACACTGCCGCTAAGTAAAAAAAGCTTAATTCCCTATAGAAGAGCGCTCCTTCGGGAGCGCTTTTTTTTAATTAGATAATTTGAAAATTTGATAGTAAGAGAGCATGTGAATCAGCGAACCGCTGTTTACTTATAACCCATAACTTATTACCTTACGCCCGAGACCTGACACCTAAAACCTATTACCTAAAACCTATTACCTAAAACCTAACACCTAACACTTAAAACCTACTACCCCATGTACCGCATCGGCTCTGGCATCGACTTTCATCAATTGACCGAAGGACGCGACTTCTGGCTCGGAGGGGTAAAGATTCCCCATACAAAAGGCGCACTGGGACACAGTGATGCCGATGTGTTACTCCACGCCATCTGCGACGCACTGCTGGGCGCACTCTCCCTCGGCGATATCGGTGTACATTTCCCCGATACCGACGAAACTTACCGCGGCATCGACAGCAAGATCCTGTTGCAGAAAACCATGCAACTCATCCGCAACGAAGGCTACGAAGTGGTGAATATCGACACCAGCCTCTGCCTGCAGGCACCCAAGATCAAACCTTATGTGCCCGTGATGCAGCAAACCATTGCCGCTATAGCAGGCGTCACTGAACGCGATATCTCTATCAAAGCCACTACCACCGAAAAAATGGGGTTCGTAGGACGCGAAGAAGGACTCGTGGCTTATGCCACCGTGCTTCTCAGAAAAGTATAATAGCACATCGGACGCAACACCTATCTTTGTCCGCATGTCTGTTTCTGTAAAAATCGTCAACACTTCTCCCAATGCCCTGCCGGAATATGCTACCTCAGGTGCTTCAGGGATGGATCTGCGTGCACATCTTACCGAAAGTATAACACTGGCGCCGCTGGAAAGAACACTCGTGCCTACCGGCATATTTATTGAAATACCTGAAGGATACGAAGTTCAGGTACGGCCGCGCAGTGGTCTCGCTATCAAACAGGGACTTACCTGCCTCAATACGCCCGGCACCATCGACGCAGATTATCGCGGAGAAATTAAGGTTATCTTAATAAACCTCTCAGCAGAGCCACAAGTCGTACAAAGCGGCGACAGGATCGCGCAGATAGTGCTTCAGAAAGTGGAACGTATCGGGTGGGTACCTGCTCAGGAGTTGGAAACAACCGACCGCGCCGCCGGTGGATTTGGTCACACCGGAAAGCAGTAAACAATTCAAAACATGAGAGGAATCTTCATCCTGGTCCTGGCAGCCGTTATTTTCAGCTCCTGCCGGTCAACCCGAAAAATACAAACCGCCATATCCCGTAAGGATACGACGGCAACGGTAAAAATAGATACGACGCAACCCGCGCCGTCGAAAGATACCGTTAACCAGACAGCCAGAGTATTGGCAACGCTGGACAAACAACGCATCGACTTCAAAACCTTTTCCGCCAAGATCGACGTGGACTATGTGGGTGGCAATGGCAAAAAGGAGAACGTGAATGTCAAACTGCAAATGCAGAAAGACAGTATCATCTGGCTCTCCGTTACCGGGCTTTTCGGTATCGAAGGACTGCGCGGCATCATCACCAAAGATTCCGTAAAGCTCATCAACAAAATCGACAAGCTCTATACACTCAGAAGTGTGGCTTACCTCCAGGAAGTAACAGGCCTGCCACTCGATCTGGCGATCCTCCAGGATCTGCTGATCGGCAATCCCGTATTCATCTCCGATGAAAAGAACAGCGTTACACAAACCGGCGCACAACTGCTGCTGCTCAGCATCGGCGAGTCGTTCAAAAACCTGCTGACACTCACACCCGACAACTACCAGTTGCTACACAGCAAACTCGATGATGTAGATGTGAACCGCAACCGCACCTGTGATCTCAGTTACGACAATTACGAGAACAAGAAAGGAGTGAATTTTTCTACCAAAAGACGCATAACCGTCTCTGAAAAATCGAAGCTGGATATTCGTCTTGACTTCAAATCATATACCTTTAATGAAACGTTAAGTTTCCCTTTTTCAGTGCCAAGAAACTATAAGCAGAACTAGACAGTTATACTTTACAGCGCAAATAGCCGTTGTAATCATTACACTGATCCCTGACCAATCCAGACTAGACCATGCAAAAAAAAGCGCTATCACTGTTGTTGTTTTTCTCCGCTGTTTTTTCCCTGGCCTCTGCACAGCCGTTGACAGATAAAACCGCGCTGGAAAAAGAACGGCAGGAATTACAAAAAGAGCTGCGTGAAATGCAGCAGGCTTACGATAAAGTAAAAGGACAAACCCGCCAGAACCTGGGCCAGATCACGCTGCTCAACCGCAAGATCAGCCTGCAGGAGCAATACATCAATAACATCAACAAGGAAGTAAAACTGATCGATGATGATATTTATCTCAGCAACCTTGAGATTTATCGTTTGCAGAAACAACTGGACACATTAAAAGATCAGTACTCACGCAGTGTGGTGTATGCCTATAAAAACCGTGCGAGCTATAACTACCTCAACTTTATTTTTTCTTCAACGAGTTTCAACGATGCGCTCCGCCGGATTTCTTACCTGAAAGCCTATCGCGCGTATCAGCAAAAGCAGGTGAAGATCATCCTCGAACACACCGATCTGATTGCCCGCAGACAGGAGCAGCAGAAAGGCAGGAAACAACAGAAACAGAATGTGTTGGTTACACAGACCAGCGAGCGGAATGTACTCGCCGATCAGCGCAAAGAAAAAGACGCGGTGATCGCCAAACTGCGCACACAGGAAAAAGACCTGAAACAACAAATCGCGACCAAACAAAAACGCGACCGCGAACTACGGAATGCGGTGGCAGCGATCGTAAAACGTGAGATCGAAGCAGCACGACTGAAAGCGGAACGTGATGCAAAAGCGAGAGCAGCAGCCGAGAAGGCTGAAGCAGACCGCGCAGCAGCCGCGCGCCGCAATGCAGAAGCAAGTAATCCAACGACCAAACCAAGCAACCCCGTTGCTTCCAATACACCGGTAAAAACAAACCCGGCCCCGGCAACACCCACTCCGGCAGCACCAAAGAGCTACCTCGATCTGAATGCTTCTGACGTAAAACTCAACAGCAATTTCGTGGCCAACAAAGGGCAGTTGCCCTGGCCCGTTGACAATGGCGTGGTAACGATTGGCTATGGTCCTTACAAAATCGAAGGCATTGGTCCCGATGTACGCGGCGAAAATCCCGGCGTTACAATGGCAACACCCGTAGGTTCAGCGGTGAAAGCAATTTTTCAGGGTGAAGTAGTGGGTGTGTTCACGGTAGATGATAAAGCCAACATCACCATTCGTCATGGTAAATACTTTACCACCTATTGTAATCTCTCTGGAGCCACCGTGTCCAAAGGCTCGCAGGTATCGAGCGGTCAGGTGATCGGCCGTGCCGCAGCAGATGAGGAAACGGGGGATGGCAAGATTGATTTTATCCTGATGATCGAAAGCAGAACCGTTGATCCGCGTGCGTGGCTGAGAAGGTAAGGAGAAAGGTGTAAGGCCCGACACTTCCAAAAGCCCATGGTTCGTGTATACACGAACCATGGAGGCTGTTTCATTCACGACTGACGATTCACGACTGACGATTCACGATTGACGATTGACGATTGACAATTGACAATTCACCCTTCACTTAGTCAGGAACTGCTCATACAACGCTTCGTACTGGGGAACGATGGTCGCAATATCATATTGACGCGCGTGCGCAGCAGCGCGGCTCTTAAAACCGGCAAGCGTGGCATCGTCTTTCAAAATCGCTAATGATTGCTTCGTCATCTGTGCGATATCTCCCACGTGAGAGAGATAACCTGTTTCACCGGCAATATTGATTTCTCCCAAACCACCGGCATCGGTCGACACAACAGGCACTCCGGCGGCCATTGCTTCCAAGGCGGCCAGGCCAAAGCTTTCATATTCTGAAGTCAGCAGGAACAGATCGGCAATAGCGAGTATATCTTCCATTTGATCCTGCTTACCCACAAAACGCGTATCGTCGCAGGTACCTAGATTTCTGCTCAGTTCCTCCGCCATCTGGCGCTCCGGACCATCACCTACAAATAAAAGTTTGGCGGGAATTTCTTTGCGGATTTCATTGAAAATACTCACCACATCCTGCACGCGTTTTACCTGTCGGAAGTTGGAGGCATGCAATAAAATTCTTTCGCCGTTGGGAGCAATTACCTTTTTGAAAGCATCGATCGGTTTGCGGCTGAAACGCGCTACATCCACGAAGTTGTAGATAACGGAGATTTCTTTTTTGATATTGAAGGTCCGGTAGGTTTCCTCGCGCAGGTTTTGTGACACCGCAGTGATGGCATCGCTTTCATTAATGGAAAAAGCAACCACCGGAGCGTATGTTTTGTCTTTTCCCACTAAAGTGATATCTGTTCCGTGCAGCGTGGTGATAACAGGAATGTGTTTGCCTTCCTGCTCCAGGATGCGTTTGGCCATATAAGCCGCTGAGGCGTGCGGAATGGCATAATGCACGTGCAGCAGATCGAGGTCGTTGTTTTTGATCACATCCACCATGGTGCTGGCCAGGGCCGTTTCATAGGGAGGATAGTCAAACAGCGGATAAGTAGGTACCTGTACTTCGTGATAGTAGATATTCGGGATAAATCCGTTAAGCCGTACCGGCTGCTGGTAAGTAATAAAATGTACGTGATGGCCTTGCTGTGCAAGCGCCTTACCCAATTCAGTAGCCAATACACCACTGCCACCGAATGTGGGGTAGCAAACAATGCCGATTTTCATCGCTTAAGTTGTTTTAAAAGGAATCTTCGCACCAGTTCTTCCTCACCCCTAAGGTAACAGTTTTGTTGGAGGAAGGTTGAGGGCTGATTTGAAAATTTGATAATTTGAAGATTTGACGGCAGGTGAATTGTCAATCGTGAATGAAACAGCCTCCATGGTTCGTGTATACACGAACGATGGGCTTACTTATAACCTTACGCCCGAAACTTCGGCCTTCCACCTTCTACCTTCTCCCTTCTCCTCAAAAACCTATAACTTACAACCTAATACTTATAACTTAATACCCGAACATGCGTCGCTTTTTTTTCGCTTTGGCAGCTCTGTTTATCTGCCACCTCACATTCGCTCAATCCGACTCGGCTTTTATCCGGCAATTGGCCGATGAAATTTTAGTACGGGGAAAAGCCTACGAGCAGCTACGCCATTTGACCAAAAAGATCGGGCCGCGGCTCGCAGGCTCGCCGGGAATGGTAAAAGCGGAACAATGGGGCGCTGCCGAAATGAAAGCTTCCGGCGCCGATCAGACCATCCTGCAGGAATGCAAAGTGCCGCATTGGGTACGGGGCGGAAAAGATGAAGCAGTGGTAACCGGTAAAGGCGTTCCCGCACGCAAACTCGACGTGATCGCCTTGGGTAATTCAATTGGAGCACCTAAAGGCGGTGTGCAGGCACAAGTGATCGAAGTGCGTTCATTTGATGAACTCGATAAGCGGGCTGCCGAAGTAAAAGGCAAAATCGTTTTTTACAATTATCATTTCAAGTCGCAGTTTGTCCGCACCTTCCAGGCTTACAGCGATGCTGTTGCTTATCGCGGGCAGGGACCTTCGAGAGCAGCGAAGCATGGTGCTGTCGGCGTTATCATCCGCAGCATGAGCCATAGCACCGATAACATCCCGCATACAGGTTCTACACGCTACGACAGCGCCTATGCCAAAATTCCTGCAATTGCCGTTGGCTTGCAGGATGCCGATTGGCTGAGCCAGACCTTACAATCCGGAAAGACCTTGAACATGCGCATCACTACACACGGTTATTTTTTGCCTGATACAACCGGACACAACGTGATCGGTGAGCTGAAAGGCTCGTTATATCCCGACGAGATCATTACCATCGGTGGCCATCTCGATAGCTGGGACAATTGTGAAGGCGCACATGATGATGGTGCGGGCTGTGTGCAGACGTTGGAAGTACTGCGTGCATTCAAAGCGCTCAACTATCGCCCGCAACGCACCATCCGGTTTGTACTTTTTGCCAATGAAGAAAACGGATTGCGTGGCGGCTCGAAGTATGCCGAAGAAGCGGTGGCCAAAAAAGAGAAACACATTTTTGCGCTTGAATCGGATGCCGGTGGTTTTACACCGCGCGGTTTCGGATTCACGGCCAGTGACGACCAGTATAAAAAATTAATGCAATGGTTACCACTCGTGGCACCTTATGGTTGTTCTGAATGGGTGAGAGGCGGCGGCGGCGCAGACATCGGCCCGCTCAACCGTTCCTTGGGTACACCAATGGCCAGTCTTAACCCCGACAGTCAGCGTTATTTCGATTTTCATCATGCACGTAACGACGTGTTCGAAGCCGTAAATAAACGCGAACTCGATCTCGGTGCCGTTAATATGGCGGCGCTGATCTACCTGGTAGATCGTTATGGGCTTTGATCAGGAAAGTAGTTTATCGATAGCAGCCTGAACGTGCGCAAAAGGAAATGCGGCCAAAGCATTGTCCATTTGTTTGCGTATCTCAGCCGTACAAAGCTGACCGATGCTTCCTTCGTGTGTATGATTTAATTGCAGATCGTAAGTGAATTTGCCAGCCTCGATATCCAGTCCTACTTCTTTGTAGGCGTCGCGGAAAGGCATACCGGAGAGCACGCGCTTGTTCACTTCTTCCACACTGAAGAGATACTTGTATTTTTCATCCGTCAGAATATGGTCTTTCACATCGATGTTCGACAACATCAATCCGGCCATTTCCAGGCAATCACGCAGGTTGCGGAACGCGGGGAACAAATGTTCTTTTAACAACTGCAGATCCCGGTGATAGCCCGAAGGCAGATTCGCTGTCATCAGCATGATCTCATTCGGTAAAGCTTTGATGCGGTTGCAATGCGAACGGATCAGCTCAAATACATCCGGGTTTTTTTTATGCGGCATGATGCTGCTGCCCGTTGTTAATTCCGGAGGAAAACTGATAAAAGAAAAATTCTGGTTGAGGTAAAGACAGGCATCCATGCTGAGCCGTGCCAGTGTGTCGGCCACATTGGCCAGCGATTGTGCCACTACACGTTCCGCTTTGCCGCGGCCCATCTGCGCATATACAACGTTATAGTTAAGATCGGCAAAACCCAGTAATTGTGTAGTGAGCGTACGGTTGATGGGGAAAGACGAACCATAACCGGCGGCCGATCCCAACGGATTTTTATTAACCACATCATAGGCTGCTTTCAACGTGATCACGTCGTCGGCGAGGCTTTCCGCATAAGCGCCAAACCACAATCCAAAGGAAGATGGCATGGCCAGTTGCAGATGCGTATAACCGGGCAGCAAGTGAGCTTTGTATTTTTCACTTTGTTGTTGCAGCAGGTTGAAGAACGGCTCGATGGCTTTTACGGTTAGTTCGAGTTCATTCCTGAGGAATAATTTTATATCGACCAATACCTGGTCGTTTCGGCTGCGCGCAGAGTGGATTTTTTTTCCGGTGTCGCCAAGCGCTTCGGTCAGCAACAATTCTACCTGCGAATGAATATCTTCCACATTGTCTTGCAGCGAAAATTTTCCGTCCTGTATGCGGGAATAGATTTTTTTCAGTTCAGTATGCAGCGCGGTAGTTTCTTCCGGAGTCAGGAGACCGATACTTTCCAGCATGCGCGTGTGCGCCAGCGATCCCAGCACGTCGAAGGCTGCGAGGTAAAGATCCATTTCGCGGTCGTGACCAACGGTAAAGGTTTCTACTTCTTTCAGTGACGCTGTATTTTTTTGCCAGAGTTTCATGTTGTATCGGTTGAAATATGGTTATCCGTTCTGCACTTCGTTGATGAGCTGAATATAGAGCGCTATACCTTCCTCGATTTCTTTTACATAAATGTATTCATCCGCCGTATGGCTGCGTGCCGAATCGCCGGGACCCATTTTTAAAGAAGGGAAAGGCATCAGTGCCTTATCGGATGTAGTGGGTGAACCGTAATAACTGCGTCCGAGTTTGATGCCCGCTTTTACCAGCGGATGATCCAGCGCGATGGAGGTGGAACGCAAACGCGTACTGCGCGGCAATACTTCGCTGTCCACATGCGCGCGGATAATCTCCAGTACTTCTTCAAACGTGTAACACTCGTTGATGCGCGTGTCCACTACAAACCGGCATACGGCTGGCACCACATTGTGTGCTTTGTTCTCGGTTTCAATAACGGTTACGTTCATGCGTGAAGGACCGAGCAGATCGGACACACGGTCGAATTGATAGGAGCGGAACCATTCGATGTCTTTGAGTGCTTTGTACAAAGCATTCTCTCCTTCATTGCGCGCAGCATGACCTGCTTTGCCGTGGCTGACGCAATCGATCACCATCAGTCCGCGTTCCGCCACGGCCATCTGCATTTGCGTGGGTTCGCCCACGATTGCCGCCGCAATGGGCGGAAGATCGTTGATGATGAGTTCGATGCCGCCTGTTCCCGAAATCTCTTCTTCAGCGGTGGCGGCAAAGATCACATTATAAGGTCCGTTGTGTTCGTAGAAATAAAGAAAGGTTGCTGCCAGCGATACCAGGCAACCACCCGCGTCGTTGCTGCCGAGGCCAAACAGTTTCCCTTCTTCCACATCGGGAGAAAACGGATCTTTTGTGTATTGCGGATTGGGCTTAACAGTATCGTGATGGGAATTGAGCAACAGCGTTGGCTTGCCCGGGTCATAATGTTTGTTCCGTACAATGATGTTGTGGCCAATACGTTGCACGGGAATCTGCCGGCTGGTAAAAAATGTTTCCAGCAGGAAAGCGGTTTTATCTTCTTCCTTGCTGAAAGAGGGCGTGGCGATTAGTTGTTTGAGTAAAGCCACTGCCGCTGTCTGCAGTATGGTTAGTTGATCATTCATTCACAATTGTTGTACCCGCACTTCCCCCGATCAGTTGATGCAGTTGTTCTGCTTTGCCAATGATCACACGGCTTACACCGCTGTTGAGTGCTGTAAAGGCATTGTCCAGTTTGGGGAGCATGCCTGCAAATATTTTCTTCTGTGCTTTGAGTTGCTGATAGTAGTCCGGGTTGATGGATGGAATAACGGTGCTGTCGTCATCGGCATTCAGCAGCACGCCACTTTTTTCAAAGGAATAGACAAGGTTCACTTCGTATAACGCACTCAGCCCTTTGGCCAGTTCCTGCGCAATGGTATCCGCATTTGTATTGAGGAGTTGTCCCTGCTGGTCGTGGGTGATGGGGGCAAATACGAGTGCAATATTACGGCTGAGCAACATATCGGCCAGATCGGTATTGATGGCATCCACATCTCCCACAAAGCCGTAATCCACTACAGGGTGCTTGCGTTTATGTGCGAGGATGGCATCACCATCGGCGCCGCAAAGCCCCATGGCATTGCAATTGAAAGACTGCAATTTGGCAACAATGTTTTTATTGATGTAACCGGCGTAAACCATCGTTACGATGCGGAGTGTTTCTGCATCGGTGATCCGCCGGCCATCGATCATCTGTTGCTGGATGCCGAGGGTATCCGCCATGCGTGTGGCGAGTTTACCACCACCGTGCACGAGAATCTTGCGTCCGTCGATATTGGAAAAATCCTCGAGGAATGCGGCCAGTTTTTGTTCATCATCGATGATGTTGCCGCCGATCTTTATGATATAAAGTTTATCCATTGTTTCTTAAAATCTCAGAGAGTACGGCCTGTGCAGCCCATACGCGGTTGCCGGCTTCCTGTGTTACGAGGCTGTTGGGTCCGTCGAGTATTTCGTCGCTCAGTTCCACATTGCGGCGCACAGGCAGGCAATGCATCACACGTGCACTGTTGGTTTGTTCCAGTTTTTTATTGGTCAGCATCCATTGAGGATCGCTTTCATAAATCTTGCCGTAGTCGTTGAACGTGCTCCAGTTTTTTACATACACATAGTCGGCATCTTTGAGTGCTTCGTCCTGGTTGTGGGTGATATGTGCACCGCGGGTGAAATCTTCACTCAGTTCATAATCTTCGGGGTGTGTGATCACAAAATCGGCCTGTCCCCAGCGGTTGATCCATTGTGCAAAGCTGTTGGCCACGCATTGCGGCAGCGGTTTTACGTGCGGTGCCCAACTGAGCACGATCTTCGGCTTTTTGCCCGGCGTTGACGGCTTGAAGGTTTCGTTGATCGTAATCAGATCGGTGAGCGACTGCAAAGGATGTAAGGTGGCGCTTTCAAGACTCACCACCGGAATGCCGGCGTACTTGATGAATTGTTTGATATAAAGTTCGCTGTAATCGTCGTCGCGGTTCTTCAGTGAGGGGAACGTGCGGATGGCGAGTATGTCAAAATATTTTCCGAAGATGGGTGCGGCATCTTTTACATGTTCGACGGTGTTGCCGCTCATGATGGCTTCTTCTTCAAACTCGAGTGCCCAGCCTTCATTACCTACGTTGAATACAACGGCTTCCATGCCCAGGTTCTGCGCGGCTATCTGTGTGCTCAGCCTTGTACGCATGCTGGGATTGAGGAAAAGACATCCGATACGTTTGCGGGCGCCGAGCGTCTGGTCGCGGAAAGGATCTGCTTTGTATTGCAGGCCTGTATTGATCAGGTGGTCAATATCAGGAACGTCATCAACGGAAATGAATTGTTTCAATTTACGGTTGGTGTTTTATTGTTGTTAGGAATGAACGGCTGGTTGATGGGAAGCAATTTCTTCTTTAACGGCTTTGATGAAGCTGCTGGCGTTTTCCTGACCGAGTGCCAGTGAAGGCAGTAATCTGATTACATTCGGTTTGGCTTCACCGGTGAATACTTTTTGTTTCCACAGTAGGTTTTTGCGCAGCTCGCCGAGTTCGGCTGGTACGTCGATTCCGATCATGAGTCCGCGGCCGCGGATATTTTGTAAACCGGGGATGGCTTTCAGTTCATTGATCAGGTAATCGCCGGTTGATTTGGCCTGCTGCAATAATTTTTCTTCTTCGATCACTTCCAATACGGCCAATGCGGCGGCGCAGGCGAGGTGGTTGCCACCGAAAGTGGTGCCCAATTGAAAATGTTTCGCAGTGAATTTGGGAGAAACGATGATGCCTGCTATGGGGAAGCCGTTGCCCATTCCTTTTGCCATGGAATAAATATCGGCGTCAACGCCGGCCCAATCGTGGCTGAAGAACTGACCCGTACGGCCGTAACCGCACTGTACGCTGTCGGCAATATAAACGGCGTTGTACTTATCGCACAATTCGCGGATGAGGCGGAGGAAAGCAACCGAAGCTTCGTTGATGCCGCCAACGCCTTGTATACCTTCGATGATTACGGAAGAAATCTCGTTGCCTTCTCGTTCGAAACAATCAGCCAACGCCTGTTCGTCGTTGAAAGGCAGGAAGATCACATTGGTTGTTTCGTTGACGGGGGCAACGTAGTTTTTATTATCAGTAACGGCAACGGCCAGGGAAGTGCGTCCGTGAAAAGCTTTGTTGAAAGCGATCACTTTACGGCGTCCGTTGTAGAAAGAAGCGAGTTTGAGTGCATTCTCGTTGGCTTCGGCTCCGCTGTTGCACAGGAAGAGTTGATAATCTTCTTTGTTGGCCGCGCGACCGAGTTTGGTGGCGAGTTCCTGTTGCTGGGGAATGCGGATGGAGTTGGAATAGAAAGCGATCTTCTCCAGTTGTTCTTCGATGCGTTTAACCCAAAGGGGATGCGTATGGCCGATGCTGATAACGGCATGACCGCCGTAGAGGTCGAGGTATTGCTGGCCATTGTCGTCCCATACGTGTGAGCCCTGAGCTTTCACGATGTTGATGTCATTGATGGGATAAACGTCGAATAGATTCATTTAGGTTGTATGTTTTAGATGATTGGTAAAAGGTTTAAGGCGTAAGGTTTAGGGTTTAGGGGTTGTTGTTTTCGCGCTACGCAGGTATTTGATAAAACTTATCAGCATCGCACGGGTTTCATTAATTAAAAGGTTGACGGCTCCGTACTCTTCTTTCGTAATATAGTTCAGCTCAAAGGCCACCAGGCAGCAATAGTCTACTTCATTAGCGGAACCAAGGGCATTGTCCAGAAAATGCGTAAAGTCTTTATCTGTAAATCGCCCACAGCCTTCAACAATATTCAAGGGGATGGATAATGACGCTCTCAAGAGCTGGCTGGATAATTCATATCTCTCGTCCCCGGGAATTTTTGGTGCAATGTTTTTCCTGATAAAGAGGTATTGCTGGTGAGCTTTTTGCCATACTTGAAGTTTTTTGTAATCTCTCATAACTACAAAATCTTCAAAATTAAAAGAACTAACGTTTTTGGTCCTACATAACAGCACATCGCTTAGGCGTTTAAAAACGTCTCATCTCCCAAACCTTACACCTTATCCCTTCACTCAAAACGCCGCTGCCTTTAACCCGAGGCCTGACTGCTCTTCGAAGCCAAAAACCAAATTCATATTCTGCACAGCCTGTCCACTCGCTCCTTTCAATAAATTATCAATGGCGGAATGCACCACCAATTTGCTGCCGGCTTTTTCCAGGCCCACAACAGCTTTATTCGTATTCACCACCTGTTTCAGAAATACCGGATCGGTACTTACATGCGTAAACGGATGGTCTTTGTAAAATTCTTTATAGAGCACGATCAGTTCTTCGATACTCAGATCGCAATGCAGGGTGGAGCTGATAAAAATGCCTCTCGTAAAATCACCGCGCCAGGGTACAAAACTCAAATCGATATTGTTGGCTGGTTGCAGTTGCAGCAACGACTCGCCGATCTCTCCAAGATGCTGATGCGAAAGTGTTTTGTAAGCCTGTATATTGTTGGCGCGCCAGCTGAAATGCGAGGTGGCAGATAATGATTGACCAGCGCCGGTAGAACCCGTAATGCCTGTTGTATAGATATCGGTCAGTAATCCCGCTTTGGCGAGCGGTAGTAATCCCACTTGTATAGCGGTGGCAAAACATCCGGGGTTGGCAATGTTCTGTGCTACGCGGATCGCTTCGCGGTTGAGTTCGGGCAATCCGTATACAAACTGCCTGTCGCCGATAGAAGATGTTGCCGCAAGACGGAAATCATTTGCCAGGTCGATGATACGCGTGGAAGAAGCGATTGTATTTTCTGCAAGAAATTTTTTCGACTCCCCGTGGCCTAAGCAGAGAAACAATACATCCACATCCTCCAACTCGCCGGAAAAAGTAAGATCGGTATCGCCGATCAGGTCCTGGTGTACGCTGCTGACGGATTTGCCGGCGTTGCTGCGGCTGTGAACAAATGCAACACGCACTTCGGGATGATGGATGAGTAAACGGATCAGTTCTCCTCCCGTGTATCCCGCTCCTCCGATAATGCCTGCTGTAATTGCCATGTCGTTTCAGTTATTCAGTGATCAGAAAATTTACTTGTCGTTGTCGGTTTTTACCAGGTGATAGATCAGCGTCTGGTTGCCGAAGATGCGTGTGAATCCTTTTACATCGTCGCCGGTGAAGCCGGTGTTCATTTCACCATACTTCCCGAATTTGCTGTTCATCAGGTCGAAGCGGCTTTCAACGCCTGTTACCTGGAAACGGTAAGGTTGCAACTGTACATATACATCGCCGGTTACGTTGCGCTGGCTTGTTTCGAGATACCCTTCAATATCTCTCATCACCGGATCGAGGATTTGCCCTTCATGCAGCCAGTTGCCGTAGAATTGTGCCAGTTGGTCTTTCCAGTTGAGCTGCCATTTGGTAAGCACGTGTTTTTCCAGCGCATGATGCGCTTTCAGTATTACCATTGGTGCGGCTGCTTCAAATCCTACGCGGCCTTTGATGCCGATGATGGTATCACCTACGTGTATATCGCGACCGATGCCATAAGGACCGGCAATGCTTTGCAGGTATTGAATGGCTTCGGAGGGATGTTTGAATGTATCGTCGTTAACGGCTTTGAGCTCGCCTTTTTCAAACGTCAGTTTTACTTCCTGGCTACCGGTTTGTGTTACCTGTGTGGGCCATGCTTCTTCGGGCAGCATACCGCGTGAAGAAAGTGTTTCGCGTCCGCCGACACTGGTGCCCCAGAGACCTTTGTTGATGGAGTAGGCGGCTTTTTCAAAATTCATATCCACGCCCTTCTCTTTCAGGTAGCTGATCTCGGCTTCGCGGCTGAGTTGCAGATCGCGGATCGGTGTGATGATCTCGATGCCGGGGATCATGATCTGAAAGATCATGTCGAAGCGCACCTGGTCGTTGCCGGCGCCGGTGCTGCCATGTGCCACCGCATCTGCGCAAAGTTCTTCTGCATAGGAAGCGATGTGCAAAGCCTGGCTCAGGCGTTCGGCCGATACGCTCAGCGGATAGGTACTGTTCTTCAGCACATTTCCATAAATCAGAAAACGGATGATGCTGTCGTAATAGCTCTTGACGGCGTTAACGGTTTTGTGTGATTTCACACCCAGCCGGTACGCATGCTCTTCGATGTTCTTCAGTTCTTCTTCGGAAAAACCGCCGGTGTTCACAATGATGCTGTGAACTTCATAGCCCTGGTCTTCTGTGAGGTATTTTACACAGAAAGAGGTATCGAGTCCGCCGCTGAAGCCTAAAACGACTTTTTTGCCCATGGTAGTAATCAGAAATTAAATAAGAAGTGAATAAATGATTTTAATCTGTTACGATCGTTCTTTTTGTCTTTATCTTTTTGTTCTTTTTTGAGAAATGGCTTGAGCAGTTTCCATTGTTTGAAACGCTGCAGTCGTTCGAGCCCTTTTTTATTTTCTTCGAAATAGGCTTTTGTTTCCGCAGGCTCGTAGTGATCTTTGGGATCGTAGAGCATGGCCGTACACATACAGTTTTTGCGGTCCTTGCTCATGAGGATGTCGAAGTTCACACAGCTCCGGCAACCTGCCCAGAACGCTTCGTCCTGCGTAAGCTCGGAGTAGGTTACGGGTTCGTAACCGAGTTCGCTGTTAATCTTCATCACGGCAAGGCCGGTAGTGAGACCGAACACTTTTGCATCAGGATAAAGCTGACGCGAAAGGTTAAATATTTTTTGTTTGATGCCTTTGGCAACGCCTGTCTTGCGATAATTAGGAGAAACGATGAGGCCGGAATTGGCAACATACTCACCATGGCTCCAGGTTTCGATGTAGCAGAAGCCAACCCAGTCACCTTCTTTGGTGAGTGCGATAACGGCTTTGCCTTCTTCCATTTTTTGCGCAACGTAATCGGGACTGCGTTTGGCTATACCGGTACCACGGGCTTTAGCTGACGCTTCCATTTCCTCAGTGATGAGGTCTGCATATGATTTATCATCCCGGGTAGCGACCCTAATGATGATCTGTTGATTGTCCACTTGTAAAGAGTTGATAGTGTCGGATGACCAGTCCCAAAGTAAATGTCCGGAGAGGGTTCACTGACAGGGACCGTGGTAAGGGGTTCGTCCTGTCAGCACTCAGGGCGACGTCGCGGGCGGCAGAAAGTAAACACATCATAACCAACGGCATACACGCCGCTCGTAATCGGAGCGTGGAACGCGAATTGCTTGGTATGTGTCAGAATGTTGCTCATGTTTACAAAGCAAATTGTAAATTGGGATACAAATGTATAATAATAATTGCGTTCACTCCACAAATTTTTTGTTATAAAAAAATAACCATGAACACCACTGTTGCCGGGTCTCCCCGTCGTTTTTCAGGCCTCCGGAAATTCTTTCTAACGTTCGTTATTTTACTGGTTCTTGCGCTCGCCGGTTACATCTACTGGAAGTTCTATTATCCTTACACAAGCGATGGTGTGAAGTCCGGTTATCTCAACTACGCGGTGAAGAAAGGACAACTGTTTAAAACCTATGAAGGCAAACTGATCCAGGAAGGTATCCGCAGCAAAACAGCAGGCGCTATTCAGTCCAATGAATTTGAGTTTTCCATCCGCGACAAGGAAGTATTCGAAGTATTGAAATTGAACAGCGGAAAAATTTTCGACCTGCATTACAAAGAGTACAATGGTGTGCTGCCGTGGCGTGGCAATACGCGTTACATCGTAGACAGCATCATTGCCATGCGAGAGCCGGAACGATGAGGGAGTGAATTGTCAATAGTGAATGGTCAATAATCTTACGCCGGAAACATCGGGCTCATACCTTTCACCTCACTTCTCTCAGGCCTGCAGCAGAAATATCGCGGGCCGTTTATGCAGATCAGGCACATCATGTTGCCATTGCTTCACGGTGCGGGTACGCACCCATTCTTTGGGTCCTGTAAGATCGACGGCCACGCAGATCCGTGTATCGGGTTTGCATTGTTTGATCAGCGTATCGAGCATGGCATTGTTGCGGTAGGGCGTTTCAATAAACAATTGTGTACACTGCTGGCGCGCCGAATTCGATTCGAGTTCGCGGACGACCTTGATGCGCTGGGCATTGTCGATGGGCAGGTAACCATGAAAATGAAATTGCTGGCCGTTCATACCACTGGCCATCAGTGCGAGTAAAATAGAACTCGGACCTACCAGCGGGCGTACTGTTGCCTGCAATTCCTGCGCGGCCTGCACCAGGCGTTGCCCGGGATCGGCCACGCCGGGACAACCCGCTTCGCTGATGATACCGATGCGTTTTCCTTCTTTTACTTTTTGGCGGAACTCGTTCACCACGGCGTCTTCGGCTTTGTGAATGCCATGCCATTCGTAATCATCGATCACCATTTCGCGCCACAATTGTTTGAGGTAACGGCGCGCGGTGCGTTCATTTTCCACGAAAAAAACTTCGCAATCTTTTATAGCGTCGAGCAGGTAAGCGGGAAGCACATGAAATCCCTGATCGTCGAGCTGGGAAGGAATCAGATAAATAGTTGCCGCCATGTTACTGGTTTTTGACTTTGTGCACGGTGAGGGTGGCGGCAATCACGGCGTAGGCCGGAGCAAAGATCACCACGAGGTGCAGCAGGTAAAAAAGGATGCCGTTGCCGATTGCCAGTCCCTTGTGGCGACCGGTAAAGCGCGCACTTTCCGTGAGCGAGAAGCCACTGCGCGCCAGGCTGTAGTCGAGCATGGAACAACCGAAATAGTAACATTCGATCAGCAGCGCGAGCACCGGTGTTATCCATCCTACAACGGGTACCAGCGAAAGAATGATGATGCCCAGCAGGTAAAAGGATTGCAGCCCGGCATTGCGGAGGATCAGCCGCATGCTGCGGCCACATTCTTTGTGGAGTGCACGCCATTGCCACACATGCGGTTGCTGCGCCAGAATGGATTCGGTCTTTTCACTCAATAAGGCGAGCACCGGCGAGCCGATGAGCAGAATCAGGTATTTAAAAAAAGAAAAGTAAAACAGGACCAGTATTAACCGGAACATCATGCCCGTCATTACAAATACAAAACTGAGCAGGGGGCTTCTTTCCTTTTGCAGAAAATTTTCGATGCCGAGTTCGGAATTAATCCAGGAGATGGCATCATCTGTGCTGCTCCAGAAGAAGTACATACCGGTAAAAAACAGCAAGGTGTAGAAAATGCCGGGCAAAAGGATCCAGGCCCAGAGCCGGTGTTTCCGCAAAAAGTAGTGGGCTTCGCGGTACGACTGAAACGCTATGACTATTTCTTTGAGCAAATTATTTTCAGGTGGGTAAATATAGGAATTGGTTATAAGTTTTAGGCAATAAGTTGCAGGTTTTAGGTAATAAGTAGTTCCTTGCGCCTTTGCTTCTTACGTAGCTTTGCGTGAAAAGCAGCTTCGATTTCTCGCAAAGGCGCAAAGATTTTTAAGACGCAAAGATCATTGACCATTCACCATTCACATGCAAAGACTAACACTCGATTTTTATCAACGTGAAGATGTATGGCAGGTAGCGGAAGAGCTGCTGGGCAAGCTGTTCGTCACCCGTTTCCGAGGCGTGGAAACAGCAGGACGCATTGTGGAATGCGAAGTATATGCCGGGGTGGGCGATAAAGCTTCACATGCATATGGCGGACGGCGCACTGCCCGCAACGAGGCAATGTACGCCGCGGGTGGCATCACATATGTATATCTCTGTTATGGCATTCATTACCTGGTGAATGTAGTCACCGGCAAAGAGGATGTGCCGCATGCTATTTTGTTGCGCGGCCTCGAACCCGTGCGTGGCATACCGGCAATGCTGCGCCGTACCGGCAAGCCAGCACCGGATCATTCACTTACCCGCGGTCCGGGCAACCTCACCAAAGCGCTGGGCATCGATACCAGCCACAACGCCGAAAATTTATTGGGAAAAAATATATGGCTCGAAGACGACGGCACGCGATATGCATCAGCTGAAATAGCGAAAACGCCGCGCATCGGCGTTGATTATGCAGCAGAAGATGCGTTGCTGCCCTATAGGTATATTGTAAAAGGCAACCCTTATGTGAGTGGAAAGAAAACAGCCAATGTGATAATTTGATGATTTGAAAATTTGAAAATGCGCCCGGGGTATCGTCCTGATTTTCAAATTATCAAATTTTCAAATTCCGCAGAAGGTGAAAATATGGAAACGAAGCAGCCTTTGCTTACCGCAACTGGACCACTTCACATTTACACATCCTTCCCAAGGTTATCATGCAGGATATCTTCCGATTTGTCTGTATTGGTAAAAGCGCTCTCCATCTTCACCGGGTCGAATTCTTTTTCATTGTGGGCTATCCAGATTGTGGCCACGCCATTGCCGATAAAGTTGGTAATAGCTCTTGCCTCCGACATAAAACGATCCACCCCGAGCAACAACGCGAGGCCTTCCATGGGAATCACCTTAATTGCCGTTAGCGTGGAAGCCAGTACGGCAAATCCGCTGCCCGTTACACCAGCCGCACCTTTGGACGTTAACATTAGTATGCCAACTATACTCGCAATCTGTCCCCAGCTCAGGTCCACATTGTATACCTGTGCCAGGAAGATCATGCACATCGAGAGATAAATCGTAGTGCCATCCAGATTGAAGGAATAACCTGTCGGTACCACCAACCCCACTACGGATTTGGAGCAACCCATGCGTTCCAGTTTTTCCATCAGCGAGGGCAAAGCCGCTTCAGAAGAGGAAGTGCCTAATACCACCAGTAATTCTTCACGGATGTATTTTAAGTATCGCCCGATCGATACGCGGCAGTAACGCAGGATCAGCCATAGTATCAAAAAAATGAAGACGGCCATGGTCATGTATACGGTGCCCATCAGTTTGGCCAGTGGCAGTAATGCGCTGATGCCGTATCTTCCGATGGTGTAGGCCATGCCACCGAAAGCGCCGATGGGTGCGAGGATCATCACGAAATGCAATCCTTTGAAGATATATTTTGATACACGCTGAAGCGGCTTAATGACACGATCCCTTTTTTCATAAAAACTAAGCAGTATACCCGTTAAAAGGGCAAGCAGCAATACCTGCAGCGTAACATTGTCCTGGAAAAATTTCCACCAACTGAAGTCATCACCGGCTTTGGTATAGCGTGAGATGTCTCCGCCTTTTACCGCATGTGTATCCACGCCTTTGCCTGGCTTCACCAGCAAGGCCACGCCTGCACCGATGAGGAGGGCAAAAGTGGTAACGATTTCAAAATACAGCAAAGCCTTTGCGCCCACACGGCCCACCTTTTTCAGGTTGCTCATGCTTACAATACCCAGGGTGATGGTCAGGAAAATGATGGGATTGATGAAGAGTTTCACCAGGCTGATGAACGATCCGCCGAGAAATTCGCTGAGTGTGGCGCCGATCTCGATGTGCTGCCCCATTGCGGAGCCTTTGAAGGGCTTGTCCATTACTTTCTGGAGCGCCCATCCCGGAGCATAATGCCCCACAAGGATGCCGGCCGTAATGGCTACCAATACCCAGAAGGTGAGATTGGTCAATACTTTTTTCATACAGCGCTTCGGTTATTTAAAAATCAAACCCCGGATGAACCGGGGTTTGGATATATAGCGAATTGGTTGCGTCAGAATTTAGGACAGTTCAGTTTTCTCATATTCGGGTCTACATATTTTTTGATGTAGATGAGTGAGATCTCGATACCACCGCGTGCATTGGAGGCGGTCTTCAGTTGTGAGGTATTCACATCATAAGAAGCACCGAAATGCCATTCGCCGAATTCAAGACCCATGTAAGGAATTACCGCATCGCCAAAACGGTACCAGCTTCCGAGGTATACGTTCGTTGGATTTTCCTCATCGTTGTTTACATTAAGAGAAAACGAACCACCGACGATGGTATTGTGTGCCTTGGCCTGCATGCTGTGGTTGGCAGCGAGGTGAATGAAGTTGTAACTGCCGATCGGAATCTTGCCACCGGCCTGAATGGTTGTTCTCGTGGCCAGGGTGAAGTTGCCGCCCTGCTGGAATGTTTCTTTCGGACGGTTGATGTGATACATGGAAGCCCCGAGGTAAAAGTTGTTGTAACCATTGGTGCTACCGTTGTAAAACACACCAGCGTTCAAATCGAAATAGTTCAGGTTCAGTTGTTGTCCCGCAAATGTTTCAGATGAAACGCCAGTAAAACCAAATGGCGTGAGCTGATCCTGGAATACGATTTTGCTGCTGTTAAGACGTTTGTTCATGTAGGTTCCCTGGAAACCCGCACCCAGTTGATGGAAGCTGTTTTCGTCGAGACTTTTATGATAGGCTACCGAAAGGGCGCCGTAATTGCTGGTGAGTGCACCGTTGCCTGCGCGGTCGGTGAAGCCCATGATGCCGATACCGAATTGATCTCCTTCGGGAATGCGGTTTTTGAGAATGCCCATGTCAACGGATGCCGTACCGGTAATGTAAGCATTGTTGATGGATGGCCATTGGTTGCGGTAGTTGCCTGCAACGCGAAACACACCATCAAACTTGCCGGTGAGTGCCGGGTTCATGGTAAGCGGGGAGGCAAAAAATTGGGAAAAGTTGGGGTCCTGCGCGCGGCTCACGAGGGTCAGTGCTACACAGGCTATCACAGTAGTCAATAACTTTTTCATCAAAGCGTTAGGTTTTACGATCGGTTCTCAGACGGGGAGAGGACCCTAAATAGCAGTTTATGTTGGTTATAACGTCCGGCCTTTCTAAAAATTGCTCATCAGTTTCTGTCCCCGGCTTAACGGATACGAAATGGAAAAATACGGAAAAACGGGTTAAACCGGAAAATAAAGATTCTCTCTTTTTTAGCAGGATTACATCTGCACTTTTACGCCGAAAGCCAGATCCCCGGCATCTCCCAGCCCGGGAACGATATATCCTTTCGCAGTGAGTTCATCGTCAATATCTCCGCACCAGATGGTTACACCCGGCTCCTCGCGTTTCACATATTCGATACCCACGGTGCAGGCGATCGCCGCCACGATATGAATTTCGCGGGGATGTCCTTCCTCGCGGAGGAAATGAATGGTTTTGACGAGTGACGAACCGGTTGCCAGCATGGGATCGGATACGATCACCACGCGGTTTTCCAGCTCGGGACAGGAAATATAGTCGAGGCTGATCTCGAAACTGCCGTCTTTGTTGTGCTTGCGGTAAGCGGAAATGAAAGCGTTATCAGCTTTGTCAAAATAGTTAAGCAATCCCTGGTGCATCGGAAGACCGGCCCGCAGGATGGTGGCCAGCACAGGTTGTTGTTGCAGCACTTTACTCACCGATGTGCCCATCGGTGTCTGGATTTCTTTTTCTTCAAATGCCAGCACTTTGCTGATTTCATAGGCTGCTATCTCACCGATACGCTCCAGATTACGGCGAAAACGCATCCGGTCGCCCTGGATGTCGACATTCCGTAATTCGCTAACCCAATTACTGACAAGACTGTGTTGATCGCTTAAGTTAATTACCATGATTCTGTATTCGGCGGGCCTAATCCCTGTTTATAACGCTTTCGTCTTACTTTTGGGCAAAACTAAAATCCTGGTCCCATGGGAGGAAATTTATTTTTTTCAGGACCTGCAATACTTGTTTGACTCATGATTTACAGAGCTATAGGACTGATGAGCGGCAGCTCACTGGACGGACTTGATATCGTTTTTGCGGAAATCCATGAAAACGGCGGACGCTGGAGCTACTCGATCGTTGCGGCAGATTGTTATCCTTATTCAGCCGAATGGGCCGGTCGCCTGCAATCCGCCACCTCCCTCAATGCACTGGATTATCAGTTGCTGCATGCTGAGTACGGCGCTTATCTCGGGGCGGAAGTCAACAGGTTTATCGGGGAAAAGGGATTGGATTACAAAGTGGCGCTCGTCTCTTCACACGGGCACACTACTTTTCATGTACCGGCCAAACGCATGACGGCCCAGCTCGGCGATGGTGCGGCTATTGCCGCGGCAACCAAACTTCCCGTTGTAAGTGATCTGCGGGCCATGGATGTGGCACTTGGCGGACAAGGAGCGCCTATCGTTCCGATAGGTGAACAATTACTCCTCAGCGAATACAATTATTTCCTCAACCTTGGCGGCATTGCCAATATTTCCCGGCACACCGAAGGAAATTATGCTGCTTTTGATGTGTGTGCGGCCAACCGCGTATTGAATATGCTGGCGCAGACCGCTGGCCATACCTATGATGCCGGTGGTCAACTTGCCGCATCAGGAGAAATAAATAAAAAATTGCTGCAAGAACTGGACGGGCTTTCTTACTACCAGGAGTCTGCTCCAAAATCGCTGGCGAATGATTTTGGTACAGATACCGTATACCCGATCATACAAGCCGCCGGACTTTCCGTTAATGATGCATTGCGTACTTACACCGAACATATAGCGCGGCAGATAGCGGCGGCGCTGCTGACTACAGGACCCGTAAATGAAAATGCCAAACTGCTGGTAACCGGCGGCGGCGCGCTGAATACATTCCTGATCGAACGTCTTCGTGTCATTCTTGGTGCCATCGGCATAGAAGTAGAAGTGCCTGCTGAAGAACTCGTCAATTATAAAGAAGCATTGATCATGGCGCTCATCGGTGTATTGCGCTGGCGCGAAGAGAACAATGTCCTGTCATCCGTAACCGGCGCCTCGCGGAATAGTGTAGGTGGTGCGATGTGGATGGGGCAGGGTTAATTTGGCGATTTGATGATTTGAAAATTTGCTAATAAAAAAGGGGCTCTTCTATTAGCAGTCCCTTTTTTCAGTTCAAAAATCTGTTGTATTGCAACTTTCAAATTTTCAAATCATCAAATTGTCTAATTAGTTCCAGGTTACAACCCCAGTACACTTTTCAACTTCCCGTAGCCACCACGGCTTACCGGCACGCGCGCACCCGAGCGGAGAAGTGCTACGTGATTGTCTTTCTCGTACGGATCGATGCGGGTGATCTGTTGCACATTCACGATATAAGAGCGGTGACACCTGGCAAATTGCTGCTTATCCAGTACCTGCTCAAAATATCCCATCGTTTTATTCTTAAGGAAATAACCTTCGGGCGTGTGAACTTTTACATAATCATCCGCCGCTTCCAGGTACCAGATATCGTGCACGGGAATGATCTTGATCTTGTTGCCGTTCTTTACTACGATGCGTTGATTTTGTGAAGGGGATAAGGCGGCCGTTTCCAGCAAACCCTGATCCACAACCGCTGGTGCTGATTTTTTCTGCTCGGCCCATTTGGCCACTGCTTTATCAAAACGGTCCTTGTTGAAGGGTTTCAATAAATAATCAACCGCATGCGCTTCAAATGCGCGGATAGCATATTCATCAAATGCTGTGGTGAAAATAACAGCAGGTGGTTGTTCGATCAGTTCCAGCATTTCAAAACCATTGATCTTCGGCATCTGTATGTCGAGAAAGATCAGATCGGGTTGGTACTGCTGTATCGCTTTCACTCCTTCAAAACCATCGCCACACTCAGCTACCAGCTCGAGGTCGGCATGACCCGCCAGGTATTCTTTTACCACACTGCGTGCGAGATATTCGTCGTCGATGATGATTACTTTATACATAATTTATTGGATGGGAGGGGTGCGGTAATTTTTTTATCGGTCGGGTCGCCCGGTTGCGGGATGCGGATAATGGTGGTGAAAATATTTTCTTCACCACTTGTCTGTAATAGATCGTTACGGCCAAACAACAGGTATAATCTTCGCTGAACGGAAGAAAGGCCAAATCCTGTTCCCTGTTTGGGCGAGGAGGTTTCAGGATCGTAGGGGTTCTGTACCTGTATGATCAGCTGTCCGTCTTCGCGTGCAGCATGCAAGGTGATCACAGTGTCGCCGATGGTATCGTATAGGCCAAACTTGATCGCGTTTTCCATAACGGGTTGCAGCAACAGTGCCGGCAATACAAGCGTACCTGTTCCTTCTTCGCAGGTGACTTCGGTGCTGAGCCGGTTGCCGAAACGCACTTTTTCAATATCCAGGTAAAGCTCCAGGTATTGCAGTTCTTCCTGCAGGCTCACCCACTGCGTTTCATCTTTTTTCAGCGTGCCCCTGAGGAAATCGGAAAGTTGCTGCACCATTTTTCTTGCTTCATCCGGCCGCAGGCCGATCAGGGCATTGATTGAATTGAGACTATTGAATAAAAAATGTGGTTGTAATTGCTGGCGCAGTTTAAAGAGTTCCGCGTCTTTGGCCAGTTTCTCGGCATCGGCTTTCCGTTCTTCATTGAGTTGCAGGTCCTGGAAGTTGTGCCATACGATACAGGTCAATGAAATAAACCCAAGGATCAGCATGCCGAAAGCCGCACGTATCACCAGGGAGCGTTGCAGGAAGGAAAAATAGTCTTCTTCCGATCCCAACGTCCACCAGAGTATGGAGCGGTCCAGCAGCAGCCAGAATATGCCCAAGACCAGGCACAATACTACCACGTTCATGTATTGTCCCGACGAAGGGGAATAAAAACGAAGTGTGTTGATCACCATCAGGCATACCCCCAGCAACAGCAGGTTACTGATGAGGCTGTCGGCAACGGCCACCTGTAGCGACAGGCCAAACCAATTCAGCAGCAGTGCATGACCGGTGATTAATACCAGCCATGCCACACTGAAGATGATCAGGAATCGTCGTGCCGATAGAGGGTTCATTGCCATATTGATCAGTGCCAGCTTGGTAAGGGTGATGGAGAAATGTTGGAAGCTTTTCCGTTGATGATGGAAATGTAAGCATCTGCATTTTCTTTCTCTTCGATCCGGGAATAGATCTCCATACCGTCTGACAGTTGCTGTAATTCGTGGAGCTCACTTACATTGATGAATTGCCATTGTACCAGTTGCAGCCGTTGATTGTAGAAAGCATCTTCGTCTTTTTTGCCCATTGCCAATGCTTTGCTCAAAGCCTGTTCTTTGTTTTCGGCAGCCACCAGGCGCAGTTGCTCATCAAATTGAGGAGTGTGTTCCCCGTTGCCACAGATGATCCGGAATACCATTTTTGCCATGTACCAGTTCATGGGATGATTTGTTAGGTTGAATAATGTGCATGCCTGGCTAAGGGTGGTGCAGGCAATGGTCCGTTATCAGTAGCTTTTAATTTCTATGCCGCCAAAGATCACCGTGCCCGTAAGCAAAAGTGTCTTGCCATCGTTCTCGCTAAAGTTGGTGAACTTACGTTTGTCGCTGATGCCTCCGAAAATGGTGACGGCTTCCGAGCGGATTATCCAATGCGAGGGCACAACCAGTGTGGCGCCACCAAAAAGAGCGGTTACTTCCAGTTTTACTTTACCATTGATATCGGCTTGCGTGAGGTCCAGTTCGGAGCCGCCGAATACATTCACTATATCGCCTCCGCGGAAGTTTTTGGAGAGGATCACTTTTTTATCACTGCCGAAAATGGAAGTGCTGTCCACATAATCATCTGCATCGGCGCTGCTGTTACCGGGACCAGGCCTGGGAGCATCGGGATTTTCCGGGATTAGTGCTGTTTTTTTTTCCTCGAAAAAATGCGACCGGCGGCGGCGGGGCCTGAATACAAAAAAGATACCGGCGATGATCAGAACGAGTGGCCATATGTGACGGCGGAGATCGCCATTCATGAAAAACTCATTGAGCAGGAAAATACTGCCGATGATGATCATCACCAGCCATCCCGCGCCCTGGAAATTCTTCCGGAAGCCGATAAACAATCCCAGCGCGATCAGAAACATCTGCCAGCTGAATATCCAGCCCGGAATGGGTACACCAAAACTTTTGACCAGGGCCACACAGCCGACAGCCAGCAGGAACAGACCGGTCCATATATGTCCGTTCGGGTTACGCTCCTCTTGCTCGCGGCGCCATTCTCTTCTTTCTTCCCTGAAAT
>Ga0160492_100213_pt1 | contig 42784 bp, 40 predicted proteins | sample DID2MG_FD_108258 | JGI IMG/M metagenome (GOLD analysis project Ga0160492, IMG submission 108258) | Enriched soil microbial communities from UW Madison campus, WI, USA - DID2877_E24_FP2 MG | ecosystem: Environmental > Terrestrial > Soil > Unclassified | place: USA: Madison, Wisconsin | collected... | reverse complement strand
TCAGGTAGCACTCCATCACCTCGTCGTGCTCGGCAATGCGCCGCTCGAAGTCTGCCAGCGCCTCCTTGTTCTGCGTCTTCAGGCTGATGCTGATGAACACATTCAGCCCCAGCCCCAGCGCCGCCGCGTTGGCCAGCGCCACATAGCGGGCGATCACGCCCGCAGTCTCCAGCGCCTTCACCCGCGCCAGGCAGGGCGAAGGCGACAGGTGCACGCGCCGCGCCAGCTCCACGTTGGAGAGCGAACCATCGGCCTGCAGCTCGGCCAGAATGCGCAGATCGGTCACGTCAAGCTTCATATGCTGCAATATTTTGTCAGTGCGGCATATTGTGCTTTTACTGGCGCTTGATCCGCGCGTTTCGGCATCACATTTTTGCCCAACCCTTCTACAGTGTGCTCTTATGAACGCCCCACTGCCCCCCCACCTCCTCAGCCCCCAGGACACCCTGGCCGACATCGACCCGCAAGAGACCGCCGAATGGCGCGACGCCTTCCTGGCCCTGGTGGCCACCGAAGGCCCCGAGCGCGCGCGGTTTGTGCTGCAGGAGCTGGTGCGCCTGGCCCGCACGCAGCGCGTGGGCTGGCAGCCGCAGCTCAACACGCCGTATGTGAACACCGTGGCGGCCCAGGCGCAGCCTGCCTTCCCGGGCGATCTGGCGGTGGAAGAGCGCCTGGCGTCCATCATGCGGTGGAACGCGCTGGCCATGGTGGTGCGGGCGAATCAAGCGTATGGCGAACTGGGCGGCCACATCGCCAGTTACGCCAGTGCGGCCGATCTGTTTGAGAGCGGCTTCAACCACTTCTTCCGTGCCCGCGAAGGCCTGGGCGAGGGCCAGCACCGGGGCGATTTGGTGTTCTTTCAGCCGCACAGCGCACCGGGCGTGTATGCGCGGGCGTTTCTGGAAGGGCATTTGACGGAGAACGACCTGCAGCACTACCGGCAGGAAATCTCCGCCCCCAGCGCAGGCGCGCAGGGCCTGTCGAGCTACCCGCACCCGTGGCTCATGCCGGACTTCTGGCAGTTCCCCACCGGTTCGATGGGCATCGGCCCCATCAGCAGCATCTACCACGCGCGCTTCATGCGCTACCTCACGCACCGCAATTTGCTGAACTGCGAAGGGCGCAAGGTGTGGGGTGTGTTTGGCGATGGAGAGATGGACGAGCCCGAGAGCATGAGTGCCCTGACCCTGGCCGCGCGCGAAGGCCTGGACAACCTCGTCTGGGTGGTCAACTGCAATCTGCAGCGCCTGGACGGCCCGGTGCGTGGCAACGGCCGCATCATCGACGAGCTGGAGCGTTTGTTTGCCGGTGCGGGCTGGAACGTGGTCAAGCTCGTCTGGGGCAGCGACTGGGACGGCCTGTTTGCCCGCGACCTGACCGGCGCGCTGGTGCGCACGCTGGAAGGCACGGTGGATGGCCAGATGCAGACCTTCGCCGCCAAGGACGGCCGTTTCAACCGCGACAACTTCTTCGGCCAAAGCCCCGAGTTGGCGGCGCTGGCCCAAGGCATGACGGACGAGCAGATCGATCGCCTCAAGCGCGGCGGGCACGACCTGGTGAAGATCCACGCCGCCTACGCCGCCGCCGCCGCGCACAAGGGCCAGCCCACGGTGATCCTGGCCCACACCAAAAAGGGCTACGGCATGGGCACGGCTGGCCAGGGCAAGATGACCACGCACAGCCAGAAGAAGCTGGACGACACCGACCTCATCGAATTCCGCAACCGCTTCAACCTGCCGCTCACCGACACGCAGGCGACCAGCCTGGCGTTCTACAAGCCTGCCGAAGACAGCCCGGAGATGCAGTACCTGCGCCGTCACCGCCAGCAGCTGGGCGGCTACCTGCCGCGCCGCCAGACGGCCTGCGACGTGTTGCCCGTGCCGCCCCTGGCCAGCTACGCCCAGTTCGCGCTACAAGCCGATGGCAAGGAGATGAGCACCACCATGGCCTTCGTGCGCATGCTGGGTACCTTGCTCAAGGACGCCACGCTGGGCCCGCGCATCGTGCCCATCGTGGCCGACGAGGCGCGCACCTTTGGCATGGCCAACCTGTTCAAGCAGGTGGGCATCTACAGCAGTGTCGGCCAGCGTTACGCGCCCGAAGACATCGGATCGGTGCTGAGCTACCGCGAGGCGCTGGATGGCCAGATTCTGGAAGAAGGCATCAGCGAGGCAGGCGCCATCGCCAGTTGGACGGCCGCGGCCACCAGCTACAGCGTGCACGGCCTGGCCATGCTGCCGTTCTACATCTACTACTCCATGTTTGGCTTCCAGCGCGTGGGCGACGCCATCTGGGCGGCTGCCGACCAGCGCGCGCGCGGCTTCCTGCTGGGCGCCACCTCGGGCCGCACCACGCTGGGCGGCGAGGGTCTGCAGCACCAGGATGGATCGAGCCACCTGGTGGCCGCCACCATCCCCAACTGCAAGGCCTACGACCCGGCCTACGCAGGCGAGATGGCCGTGATCATCGATGCTGGCATGCGCGAAATGGTGACCGAGCAGCGCGACGTCTTCTACTACGTGACGCTGATGAACGAGAACTACGCCCAGCCCGACCTGCCCGCCGGTGCAGCAGAAGGTGTGTTGCGTGGTTGCTATGTTTTTAAGAGCTACTCGCGCTGGATAGATAAGCGCGAGAGCACGATTTCATCCAAAACCGTCACCCTGATGGGCTCTGGCGCCATCCTGACCGAGGTGGTCAAGGCCGCCGAACTGCTGGCCGCAGAAGGCGTGGATGTGACCGTGCTCAGCGTGACCAGCTGGAGCGAGCTGGCGCGCGATGGTGTGGCGTGCGAGCAGCGTTGGCTGGCGGGCGAATCCGCGCCTGCATCCGCATGGCTGACGCAGCAGCTGGCCCCAACACGCGGGCCTGTGATTGCAGCCACCGACTACGTGCGCGCCGTGCCCGAGACGGTGCGGGCACTTGTCCCCGAGGGCCGCAAGTATGTGACCCTGGGCACGGACGGATTTGGACGCAGCGACACGCGCGCTGCACTGCGCCAATTTTTTGGCGTAGACGCTTCCAGCGTGGCCCAAGCTGCACGACGCGCGCTGGCCGCTGGCTGACGAACACGGGCGCCGTGTGGGCGCCTGCTGTCGTTCCGTGATTCCGCAATTCCGCCGCCGGGGAGGGGGGGGTGAATGCCGTTGCCCAATTCGGCGCAGGCTTCCTACAATGGCCCAGCAACCGCGAGAGGGCGCCATGACACACGTCACCTGGGACCACAACCCGCCGACCACCTGGACAGCGATGGCGGACGGGCAAGCACTTTGCTCCATCAAGCGCAAGGACATTGGCGGCTGGACGGCGGTCTGGATGGATGAGCGCCTGTGGCCAGCGCCACCCCATCTGCCCAAGGCCATGCCCCAGCCCACACGGTTTTTCAGCAGTCTGGAAGAAGCCAAACTGGCGGTCGAGCAGGCGCTGTCGGCGTGAACCGTTGTCGGGCCTGAATCCGTCAGGCATCCAGCAGCTGGCTGGATTCCATCAGGTGTTGAAGTGCTTTGTTTTTTATAGCGGCCAACGCAATACCAACGGGCGTCAGGGCCGACACTGATTCGTGAAACTGCTTTTTTGCAGCCCCCACCCGCCATGCCGACTGCAAGGCGCCAATGGGCCTTGCACCTTGGCCCCTTCGGTGCGCCAGGGGCCCCAGCCCCTTGGTCAGGGCAGTTTGACGGCCGCCACGGCGTTGGACGTGGAGAGGTACAGCGTAGCGCCATTCACGGCGATGCCCGTGGGTTCGTCGATCAGGCCCGGCAGTGGGCCGGCCGCGAACCCCTTGTTCCAACGCTGGCCCACCAGCGTGCTCACCTGGCCATCGGCTCCGATCTTGCGCACCACGCGGTTGCGCGGATCGGTCACGTAGACGTTGCCGCTGGCATCGGCGGCCAGCCAGGCGTGCGAGTCCGAAATGGGCGCGCCCGTGTCGACCGTCAACTGCGCCGAGGCCGCCGGGCCGTCCACGAGCCCCGGCGGCAGGTCGGGGCGCCCCGCGATCGTGCTCACCACCCCGGCGGGTGTGATCTTGCGGACGGTGGGGCCCACACCCGTCGCGTTGTGGTAGCGGCCGTCCACCACATACAGGTTGCCGGCGGGGTCCATGGTCATGTGGCCCATGGCGGAGAACTGCGCTGAGGCGGCCGGGCCGTCGGCGTGCCCGCGCGCGTTGGAGTTTCCCGCAAACACGCTGACAGCGCCGGCCGGGGTGATCTTGAAGACTACGCTGCGCAGGGACACCGCATACACGGTGCCGCCGCTGTCGGCGACCATGCCGGTCAGCCCCTCGAGCAGGAAGCCGGGTATCGCGTCGAATGCGGCGGTGAGGTCGGCATGCACCGTGACGTTGCCGGCAGGGCTGGTCTTCAGGATGCGCTTGAAGTCATACGAATAAATGTTGCCGGCACCGTCGATGGACAGCGGCGCCGATCCGCAGTAGGCCACGTCGTTGATCGGCCCGGTGACTTGCGCGCACGGGTTCTTGGCCCGGCCGAGCGTGGCCACCGTGCCATCGGGCGTGACGGTGCGCAGTGCGGCGTTGTTGCGGTCGCGCACGTACAGCGTGCCAGCCTTGTCCACCGCCAGCGCGCCGGGGCTGTCAAAGCGCGCGGCGCTGCCGCGGCCGTCGGCATGTCCCGGCAACGGGGCGGTACCTACCTGCAGGTCGGGCGCACCATTGCGCGGCATGCGGTAGATGACCGCGTACGTTTGAAAGGTGTCGGAGGGACCGCTTTCCGTGATGAGAAAGCGGCCTTCGGCGTCCACCGCCAGGCGTTTGCCCGCGCAGAAGGCAGGCGGCAGGCCGTCGGCGCCGTAGTTGCAGTCTGCCGCGCGTCGCACGGTGGTCACAGAGCCATCGGCCGCAATCTCGCGTACGGGGGTGCCCTCATGCCGGTCCAGAACGAAAACTCGGTTGGAGCGGTCTATCGCGATGGCCTGCAGCGCACCAAATTTGGCCGCGCTAGCCGCTCCATCCACGTGGCCCGCGTTATTGAGGGCCACAGTGCCCGACAGCACCGTCGCCTGGCCGTTGGGCGCGTACTTGCGCACTACGTGGTCGTTGGGGTCTGCAGCGTACAGGGCTCCTGTGGAGTCCGTCGCTAGGTTGACGGGGTACAGGCGGCTAGGGTTGTTGCGCCCGAAGCCCGGGGTGGCGTTCTGGCTGGCCCTGAAGATGACCGTTGTGACTGCCCCTGCGGGTGTGATTTTGCGAATGGGATTGCCTGTCGGCGTCTGGGAGAAGTCTTGCAAGGTTGGCGCCCATTCGGACACATACACATTGCCCTCCCGGTCCACAGCAATGCTGGTCGGGCTGCACAGCGTGGCCGCCGTGCCCGTGCCATCGGCATTGCCGCACACGCCCACCTGGCCGGCCAGCGTGGTGACGTTGCCTGCGGCATCGATCTTGCGCACCAGATGATTACCGGCGTCTGCCACATAGGCGTTGCCAGCCGCATCCACTGCCACGGCCAAGGGGACATTGAAGCGGGCGGCGGTGCCCGCGGCATCCAGGTAGCGTGGGCCTTCGCTGCTGGCGTCGCTGCGGGTGGGGCCACCGCCCGCCCAGGTGCTGAGCTGCCCGGTAGGCGCGAGCCGGCGAATGGTGTGGTTGCCCGGGTCGGCAATCAGTACGTCGCCGGTGGGTGTCAGTGCCATGCCGCCGCTCTCGGTGCTGAGCTTGGCAGCCGTGCCCAGGCCTTCCTGCGTGCCCGGCCCCTCGGTGGTGCCGGCCAGCAGCGCCAAGGGCGTGGCGGGCGGCGGTGGAGGCGGCGGGGGCGGCGCGTCACCGGCCGAACCTCCACCGCAGGACACCAGCGCGGACACGGCCAGCGACGCCCAGAGTGTGCGGGACAGCCGATGGCGGCTGGATATGGGTGAACTTGGCATGGGCGTGTACCTCAGGAAAAGTGATGAACGGATGGGGCGCGTCCGCCAGCTGGCATGCTGCAGCAGTGACGCAAAAGGAATGAGGGGGGTGCCGTGGCCGCAGCACGCCCAGCGTGGGCGCCGCGCACCACGGTCAGCCGGGTGCTGACTACGGCAACTGCACCTGTACCACGGCGTTCGGCACCGAGAGGTACATCATGCTGCCGCGCACGGCGATACCTGTCGGGCGGTTGATGATGCCCGGCAGGTCGCCCGCAGCAAAACCGTATTTCCATGCCTGGCCCACCGGAGTACTGACCTGGCCATCGGTGCCGATCTTGCGGACCACGCTGGTGAAGGGATCGGTGACATAGACGTTGCCTCGGTTGTCCACGGCGAGGCTGGCCGTCTGCGCGGGCCAGCCTGCGTACTGCTGCACGATGAAGCGGGCGGCAGCGGCCGGACCATCCGCGTAGCCAGGGGCCGCGGTGGGGCTGCCCGCCAGCGTGGTGACCGCGCCGGACGGAGTGATCTTGCGAACGGTCGGCCCCACCTTGTTGGTGTCGTAAAACAGGCCGTCGATCACATACAGGTTGCCCGCCGCATCGGTGGTCATCTGACCCAGCGCCGAGAACTGCGCCGCCGCGCCTTGCCCGTCCACATGGCCCACCGTGCCCAGGCTGCCGGCAAACAGGGTGACTTCGCCCTTGGTATCGATCTTGAAGATGGCGCCCTTCAGGCTGGCCACGTATACATTGCCGGTGCTGTCGGCCGCGATGCCCGACGCCACGCCGAGGAAGGCGGTGGGGACCTTGTCCAGCAGCGGGGCCAGGTCCGCGAGAAGCGTCGCCTGGCAAGCCCCAGTCTTCAAGATGCGCGCGCCGTCGACGGTGTAGAGGTTGCCTGCACCATCGGTGGCCAAGGGGGCCATGAAGCTGGAGAGGAATTGCTCGCCCAGGCCGGTGATCGCAGCGCAATGGCCGCCTGGCTTGCCCAGGGTGCGCACGAGGCCGTCGGCCTGCACGGTGCGGATGGTGCGGTTGCCCGCGTCGCGCACGTAGAGCGTGCCGGCAGGGTTCAACGCGATCGAGCCAGGTGTGGCGAACCGCGCGCTGCTGCCCTGTCCATCGTCCGCACCTGCGGCAGCGGGGATGCCGGCCACCACGGTGGAGGTGCCTTGGGGCGTGTAGCTGCGCAGTTGGGCATAGCTGAAAGTATTGAAGCCCGCAGCGGAGCGGGTCATGCCGGTTTCGGCGACGAGGAACCGTCCGTCGGGAGTGACGGTCATCTGGTCCGCCGTGCACAAGGTGCCTGGCGCGGCCCCACTCGCGTCGCCTTCGAAGTTGCAGGCATTGGCGCGAACGAGGGTGGTCACGCTGCCGTCGCTGCCGATCTGGCGGATGGCCGGGGTTCCGTACCAGTCCAGTACGAACAGGCGATTCGCTGTGTCGAATGCAATCGCCTTGAGGTAGCTGAACTTTGCCACGGATGCGGCACCATCCGTATTGCCCTCGTTGTTGGCGGCCACGACGCCGGACACCACGGTGGGCTGGCCATCGGCCGCATATCGGCGGATCACATGGTCATTGGGATCTGCCGCGTGGAGTACCCCGGCTGAGTCGGTGACCAGAAGCACCGGACGGTAGATCTCGACGGCAGGGCCGGAGATGAAGACCAGCGTCGGGTTCTGGCTGGCCTTGCTGGTCAGCGTGGTCACTTCACCCGTGGGTGCGATCTTGCGGATCGGGTTGGCAACTGAACTGTGTGTCGTGGACTCCCTGACTTCCGCCACATACACGTTGCCAGCCTTGTCTACGGCAATGCTGGCAGGCCTGCACAGCGTTGCCGCGCTGCCTGTGCCATCCTGGTTGCCGCAGACGCCGGGCTTGCCCGCGAGGGTGGTCACTGCACCGGCCGCGCTGATCTTGCGCACCAGGTGGTTGTCGGTGTCCGCCACGTAAGTGTTTCCGGCCGCGTCGACCGCAACGCCCATGGGGCGGTAGAACCGTGCGGCCGTGCCGGAGCCGTCGGCGTGGTTGGACGGGACGTTGAACACCCCGGCATCGCCGCCACCCGCCAAGGTCGTGACCTGCGTCCTGTCGGTGCTGAGTTTGCGGACCTGGTTGTTGCCACTGTCCACGATGATGACCTCGCCCGTGCTGTTCACGGCCATCCCGCCGATGTAGGCGCTGATGCGCGCGGTGGACAGCGCTGCGCCATCCAGGTTACCCGCACCGTCGGTGTTGCCGGCAAGCAGCGACAGGGGAGTTGCGGGAGCAGGTGGGGGCTGCGTGGTTGGCGGGGCGGTGACCGGGTCCGAAGAGCCGCCACCTCCGCATGCGCTGAGTAGCGGGACTACCAATGCAGCAAGAATGCCCACGCGTTGGAACGGAATCCTTGAGACAACACCTGACATGAAGCGCTTTCTGATGAAGAGATTGGGAGCACCACCTTTGCGCCATCTTTGAGCGTGTTGGGCCGCGCGGTGGTCGTGTCTCTCCGAGGCTACCGCAAAGATACGAAACGAATGCACATTGTTTCGATTCGCAACAGATGCAGACGATGGGCATGCCAGAGTCACGGCGACGGTTGCCCTGATCTGCACTGCAAACGCCTGGCGTTGAGGCCGCCTCGCCTTGGTGGCTTCAATATTTTTCAGGACGAGCTGGGCCCCTCGGCAACGAAGAATGCATCCAGCACCGGCATCAGCGCCGGAAACTCCTGTGCAAAACGCTCGCGGTTGACAAAGTACGCCTCGCAGGCCACCGCAAAAAACTCGGACTGTGATGTGGCCCCGTAGGCGTCCAGCCAGGGGCGTTCTGCTCCGAAGCGCTCGGCCAGGATCACACGCTCGCGGAACTGCTCGTACGCTGGCTCCCAGGCGGCCCACCAGGCCTCGTAGGCGGCGCGTCCGGTGCGTGTCCCCATGAAGCCTGCGGGCAAGGGCGGGCAGCCGTTGGGTTCGCCGCTCTTCATGTCGAGCTTGTGCACGAACTCGTGCACCACCACGTTGTGGCCGCGTGCCGTGTTCTCGGTGGCATTGGCCACGTGCTCCCAGCTGAGCATGATGGGGCCTCGCTCCATGGCCTCGCCCAGCAGCACCTGCGTGTGTTCATGCACCACGCCGGCCTCGTCCACCGTCTGGCGGCGCGCTACGGCTTCGCCAGGGTGCAGCACGATGCCCACAAAATCGTCGTACCAGTCGAGCGCCTTGGCCGGGTCGCCCCAATGCAGCAGGGGCAGGCAGGCTTGCGCCGCAATGTCGATGGCCATGGCGTCGGTCACCACCAGGCCGTGGGCGCCGTGGAACTCCTTGTGGTGCAGAAAGAGGGCGCTCAAGGCGCGCAGCTTGGACTGGTCGTGCAGCGAGAGCGCCGCCAGAAACGGGTAACGCTGCAGGGTCTGGAGCCACAGCGTGGCCGAGATGTCGGGCACGGGGGCCACCGTGGCGCGGACGCGGCTCCAGAGCCGATGGAAAAGAGGGGGCATGGCGATCAGGCAGCGGGTGGTGAAACCCCGCGCAGTTCAGGATCGCGAGTACTTGGGGGTCAGGGACCGCCGTTCCAAGCCCGTTTGCGACAAACGCAGTGTCTCCGCGCGGGGCGGTCGTGCAGCGGCATCCCAGTCGCTGAGCACCACCCGCTGCAGGCCGGGCGCCAGCACATGGTCGGCGGGGCGGTGGGTGTGGCCGTGAATGAGCGTATGCGCCTGGGCCGCCTGGAGCCAGGTGATGGCGGCCGGGCCGTCTATGTCGGCATAGGTGACGCCCGACTGTTTGCGTGCCTCGCTCTCCTGGCGGATGCCACGGGCCTGCGCGCGACGTGTGGCCAGGGGCTGCGCCAGAAACTGCTGCTGCCACTCGGCACTGCGGGCCTGCACGCGAAAGCGCTGGTACTCTATATCGTCCAGGCACAGCAGGTCGCCGTGGCTGAGCACGAAGCGCTGGCCGCCAAACACCAGTATCGTGGGGTCTGCCAGGCCAGTGATGCCACACTGCGCCAAGAACCCCGGGCCCGCCAGAAAATCGCGGTTGCCGTGCATGAAGTACACGGGCAGGCGCTGCGCGGCGGCCCGCAGGGCGGCGCAGCCTTCGGCCTCGAAACTACCAGGTTCGCCCATGGCGTCATCGCCCACCCACACCTCGAACAGGTCGCCCAGGATCAAGAGGGCATCGGCCGTGGTGGTGGCCAGGTATTGCTCGAAAGCGGCCACTGTGGCGGGCTCGCTGGCCTGCAGGTGCAGGTCCGAAATGAAATCGACCGTGCGCCAGTGCGATGGAGCGGCAAGCTCCTCGAACCGGGGCACGGTCGTGGTCACGGACTTGGAAGTCAGATCAGAGAGCGACTGCCTTCTCGATGATCACGTCTTCCTTCGGCACGTCGTCATGAAAACCCTTGCGGCCCGTCTTCACGGCCTTGATCTTGTCCACCACGTCGGTGCCCGACACGACCTTGCCGAACACGGCATAGCCCCAGCCCTGGGCCGAAGGAGCGGTGTGGTTCAGGAAGCCGTTGTCGGCCACGTTGATGAAGAACTGGGCGGTGGCCGAGTGCGGGTCGCTGGTGCGGGCCATGGCCACGGTGTAGTTGGCGTTCTTGAGGCCGTTGTTGGCTTCGTTTTCGATGGGCGCGTCAGTGCCCTTCTGGGTCATGCCGGGCTCAAAGCCGCCGCCTTGCACCATGAAGCCAGGAATCACGCGGTGGAAGATGGTGTTGTTGTAATGGCCCTTGTTCACATAGGCCAGAAAGTTCTCGACCGACTTGGGGGCCTTGGCGGCATCGAGTTCGAGGGTGATGACACCGTAGCCGGTGATGTGCAGTTCGACCTGGGGGTTGCTCATGGCAATGCTTCCTTCAAAAAAATGGCGGGTTCACTTCACCAGGGTGGCGGAGTTGATGGTGACGGGAGTGGTGGGCACGTTCTGGTGCGGGCCCTTGTTGCCGGTGGCCACGGCCTTGATCTTGTCCACCACGGCCGTGCCTTCGACCACCTTGCCGAACACGGCATAGCCATGGCCGTCGGGGCTCGGGGCGTTGAGCATGGCGTTGTCCTTCACGTTGATGAAGAACTGCGATGTGGCCGAGTTGGGGTTGCCCGTGCGCGCCATTGCGATGGTGTAGGTGTCGTTCTTGAGGCCGTTGTTGGCTTCAAGGGGAATAGGGGCCTTGGTGGGCTTGGGAATCAGGTCGGCGTTGTAGCCACCGCCCTGGATCATGAAACCATCGATCACGCGGTGGAACACGGTGCCGTCATAGGTCTTGTCCTTGACGTAGCCCAGGAAGTTTTCCACTGTCTTGGGCGCCTTGGCCGGGTCGAGTTGCACCACGATGTCGCCCATCGAGGTGGACAGCTTGACCTTGGGGGCGTCTTGCGCCTGTACGGATGCTACTGAAAGAATAGCTGTAAGCGCAATACCAGCAAGCGCCAGGGTCGAATTTCTTCTGGAAATCATCCAATCACTCCTTCGAAAAATATCTGCCATTGTTGGCCCCGCCGCGCCCAGTACTGGCGTTTGACGGGACCCGTGCGGGCGCCTTCGGCGACTTCGCCGAACGTTACCACCATGGTGTCGGCGGAGTCTGTCCAGCGCAGGTAAGACTTGTCCTTGAGGTGGAGTTCCCGGCCTTTCAGGGCGCGGGTCTCCGCCTGGAGCACCTGGGTCCACTCGTTGAGAGGCTTTTTGCGGTAGCTCTGGAAGTCCGGTGCGTAAAAGCCCAGCAACCGATTCATGTCGCCCTGGGTCTTGGCGTTGCGCCAGGCATTGAGCACCGCGTCGAAAGACTTGCGGTCCGCCTGCACGGCGTGGGGCGCTACCCACTGCAGCTGGCGCGCAATGACCACGGGGGTGGAACGGGGCTCCACCGTGCGCAGAATGCGTTCCAGGTCGGGATTGGCCAGCACCAGGCAGCCATCGGTGGCCAGCGGCGCGCGGGCAAACTGGTCGGGTGGCGTGCCATGCAGCCAGATGCCGCTGCCGGTCTTGCCCCGGCTCTGGTCCAGGGGGTTCGGGTAGTTGATGGGCAGCGCGCCTGCGCCGTAGAAATCCTTGAGCGTGGCGGGGTCCAGGCGGCTGGTGATGAAGTACACCCCGAGCGGTGTGCGCTGGTCACCCTCCACCTCTTTTTCGATGCCGAGCTTACCCACCGACGCGTAGTAGTCGGCCACCAGTTGCAGGCCCTTGGGGGTGTTCTCGAACAGGTACAGGCGCGAGCGCGAGGCGTCCACTGCAATGGCATGGCGCGAGCGGGGCGAGAGTTCCAGGAACTGGGCGGGAATGCTGTGCGCGGGTGGGCGGCTGCGCTGGGCGTCCACGCGCTGGCGCGATTCGTTGCGCAGTTCTTCCAGGGTGGTGGCTACCTGCAGGCTGCGTGCTGTGTCGGGCTCTGGCACATCGCCCATGCGGCGGATGGGCCGCGTGCGCGACATCAGCAGGTCGCCCACGGCCAGTTGCGCCAGCTGGAAGTTGGGATAGTCGCGTGCAAGGGTTTCGGCCTGGGCCAGTGCCTCGCGGCTGCGGCCTTCTGCGATGAGCTTGTACACGGCCAGCAGGCGTGTTTCTGCCTGTCCGTCGCGCAGGTTGGGCGTCTTGGTGTCGGCTGGCTCTGTCGAAGGCTGGGTGGCGGCGCGGCGCACTTTTCCGCTCTGGGCGTGCGCCGGTGCTGCCTGCAGCAGTGCGGCGAGGAACAGGGTGCCTGCCGCAGCCCGGCGGCTTGGTGCGGACAACTCCACAAACATGCGCGGTTTCAGGTTCAGGCCTTCAGGGGCTCGGCAGCAGGCACAGCCCGCGCACGTTGCGCGGGCCCAGGATCGGGGTTCACAGTCAACCGCCTGTGGATTCGCGGACGATGGACCAGCGGCCGTTGTGGTTCACCAGGTCCAGCGTCTTGCGGCTCGTGACGTTGAGCGCATCAGCGGTATAGGCCTGCCGAAAACGGGCGGTGGCCTTGTCGCCATTGACCGCAACGGTAACGTCGGACAGCTGCACGTTGATCTTGGACTTGCCCACGATGCGCGCCTCGCGCTCCTTTTCCCACGCTGAGCGCGTCTGGCGGCCGGGTGGATCGAACGATTTGTCGTAGGCGCCCAGATAGGCCTGCATGTCTTTGGCCGACCAGGCGGCCGCCCATGCCTGCACGGCCGAGGTCACGGCCTGAACGGCTGCGGCGTCGCTTGCTGCTGCCGGGGTGGCTGCGGGTGCTGGGGTGGGGGCTTGGGCGATAGCAGGCGCAGGAGCAGGAGCTGCAGTGGGCGCAGATGCGGGGATGGGTGTTGGGGTGGTTGCCGGGGTCGGTGCAGGGGCAGGGGCCACTGCTGCGGGTGGCGCTGGCCGCTGCGTGGCCACCACGGCAGGGGCCGTTGCCGGGGCTGCGGCGGCGGGGCGGCCTGGCTTGCCGGCGGCTTCTGGCGCGAACAGCTCGCGGATCAGTGCCAGCTTGGGCTTGACGGAATTGGCGTTGGTGGCATCGAGCTGCAGCGCCTTGTTGTAGGCCTGGCTGGCCAGCTTGGCGTAGATGTCGCCCAGATTTTCGTGGGCAGTGGCGTAGCTGGGGTTGGTGCGGATTGCCATCTCCAGCGCCGTGCGTGCCTTGTCCAGCTGGTTCTGGTTGGCGTAGAGCACTGCCAGATTGTTGTAGGGCTCGGGCAGCTCTGGGTATTCTTCCGTCAGCTTGGTGAAGGTGGTGATGGCATCAGCAGGCTTGCCCGAATCTGCCTGTGCCACGCCACGCAGGAAGCGCAGCTGCGGGTCGCGTGGGTTGGCGGCCAAGCGCTGATCGGCCTTGGCGAGCGCGTCGGCGGGCTTGCCTGCTTTGATCAGCTGGGTGATTTCTGTGTAGTCGTCGGCCTGGGCCGCGCCAGTGCCCAGCAGCGCGGTCAGTGCCAGCAGGCGCAGGAGGCGTGGAAGTGTGCGGCGGACTTGCTTCATGGGGGCTTCAAAGGTGTGGGGCAGCGTCTGTCCCGGGCGGGGGCTTATACTGCGGCGGATTGTAGCTGAGGGGGTTGTCATGACGGAACGCTGTTGCCGCGGGTGATTTCGCTGTAGGCCCCTCGCTGGGCCAACCCTTCGCCAGGGGCCTTTGCCCCCAGCTGCCGGGTGGATTTTCATTCACCCACCACCCCATCCCCCGTTACTGAAATCCCATGAGTTTGCGCATCTACAACACGCTGTCGCGTGCATTGGAAGACTTTTCCCCGCTCGAACCTGGCCATGTGCGCATGTATGTGTGCGGCATGACCATCTATGACCTGTGCCACATCGGCCACGCCCGCATGATGATGGCCTTTGACGTGGTGCAGCGCTGGCTCAAAAGCAGTGGCTACCGTGTTACCTACGTGCGCAACATCACCGATATCGACGACAAGATCATCAAGCGCGCGCTGGAGCGCGGCATCACCATCCGTCAGCTTACCGACGAGATGATTGCCGCCATGCACCAGGACATCGGCCTGCTGGGCATCGAGCCGCCTTCGGCCGAGCCCCGCGCCACCGAATACGTGCCCCAGATGCTGTCGCTGATCGGCCAGCTGGAAGGCAAAGGCCTAGCCTACCGTGCCAGCAATGGCGATGTGAATTACTCCGTGCGCAAGTTCGACGGCTACGGCAAGCTCTCGGGCAAGTCGCTTGATGAACTGCGTGCGGGTGAACGCGTGGCCGTGCTCGATGGCAAGGAAGACCCGCTCGACTTCGTGCTGTGGAAGTCCGCCAAGGCCGAGGAACCACCTGAGGCCAAGTGGGAAAGCGCTTTTGGCGCTGGCCGCCCCGGCTGGCACATCGAATGCTCGGCCATGAGCTGCGCCACGCTGGGCGAGACGTTTGACATCCACGGCGGCGGGGCTGATTTGCAATTCCCCCACCACGAAAACGAAATCGCCCAGAGCGAAGGCGCCACGGGCAAGCCGCTGGCCAAGTTCTGGGTTCACAACGGTTTTGTGCGCGTGGACAACGAGAAGATGTCCAAGAGTCTGGGCAATTTCTTCACCATCCGCGACGTGCTTCAGCAGTACGACGCCGAGACGGTGCGGTTCTTCATCGTGCGGGCTCACTACCGCAGCGCGCTGAACTACAGCGATGCCCATCTGGACGACGCGCGCCAGGCGCTCAAGCGCCTGTACACGGCGCTGAGCCTGGTGGCGCCCGCCGATGTGGCGGCCATCAACTGGGCCGACCCCTACGCCGCGCGTTTCAAGGCGGCCATGGACGAGGACTTTGGCACGCCCGAGGCCGTGGCCGTGCTGTTTGATCTGGCCGGTGAAGTCAACAAGACGCGATCGGCCGCGCTGGCGGGGCTGCTCAAGGCGCTGGGGGGATGCCTGGGCATTCTGCAGGGTGACCCAAACGCATTCCTTCAGTGGATGCCCCCTAGAGTTATCGAGGTGCCCGGTGCTGGCCTGATGCGGCCTGGCATTCCTTCGATTGCTGCAGGTCCACCTTCTAAGGCGTTCATTGACGAACAAATCGCTGCCCGCGCCGCCGCCAAGGCTGCCAAGAACTTCGCCGAGGCCGACCGCATCCGCCAGGCGCTGCTTGCCCAGGGCATCGTGCTCAAGGATTCCGCCGCAGGCACGACCTGGGAAGCTGCGCAGTGAAGCTGGTTTTTATGTCAAATATGCCTTGGGCGCAGGTGGGGTAAGCGGTGGCAGCTCTTAAAAAGATAGCGAGCGATGCCGCAACGCCGCCGCTGGTGCTGGCCACGCCCGACTATTGGGCGGAGGCCTGCAAGCACTTGGTGAAGAAGGACCGGGTGATGAAGCGCCTGATCCCGCAGTTGGGCGATGCCGCGCTGCGTACGCGGGGTGATGCGTTCGTCACGCTGGCGCGCAGCATCGTGGGCCAGCAGGTGTCAGTCACGGCGGCGCAGGCCGTGTGGGAGCGCTTCGTCGCGCTGCTGCCGCGCGGCATGAAGCCCGCCAGCGTGCTCAAGCTCAAGATCGACGACATGCGGGCCGCAGGCCTGTCGGCCCGCAAGGTGGATTACCTGGTGGACCTGGCCATCCACTTTGAGCAAGGCAAGCTGCACGTGAAGGACTGGGCGGCGATGGACGACGAAGCCATCATTGCCGAACTCGTGGCCATCCGGGGCATTGGCCGCTGGACGGCCGAGATGTTCCTGATCTTCTACCTGATGCGCCCCAACGTATTGCCCTTGGATGACCCAGGGTTGATCGCAGGGATCAGTCACAACTATTTCTCGGGCGATCCCGTCAGCCGCAGCGATGCGCGCGAGGTGGCCGAGGCCTGGAAGCCATGGTGCAGCGTGGCAACTTGGTATATTTGGCGATCGCTCGACCCCCTGCCGGTGGCTTATTGAAAACGGCTGACCCAGCCTGACGCGCTTTACAAAACTCGTTAACCGTCGGTTACAGTGCGTGCCATTCGTATTCGTGGCAGCCGCAACCGGCGCGATCCCCTAGGAGAAAAACGTTGGCGAAAAAGACCTTTCTGGATTTCGAGCAGCCCATCGCCGAACTCGAATCCAAAATTGAAGAACTGCGCTACGTGCAGACCGAGAGTGCCGTCGATATCTCGGAAGAAATCGACCAGCTGAGCAAGAAGAGCCAGCAACTCACCAAAGACATCTACAGCGAACTGTCGCCCTGGCAGATCACCAAGATTGCCCGGCACCCCGAGCGCCCCTACACGCTCGACTACGTGCGCGACATCTTCACCGACTTCGTGGAACTGCACGGCGATCGCCATTACGCGGACGACCTGTCTATCGTGGGCGGCCTGGCGCGTTTCAACGGCCACGCCTGCATGGTGCTGGGCCACCAGAAGGGGCGCGACACCAAGGAGCGCGCCATGCGCAACTTTGGCATGAGCAAGCCCGAGGGCTATCGCAAGGCCCTGCGCCTCATGAAAACGGCCGAGAAGTTCAAGCTGCCCGTGTTCACCTTTGTGGACACGCCCGGCGCATACCCCGGTATCGACGCCGAAGAACGCGGCCAGTCTGAAGCCATCGGCCGCAACATCTTCGAGATGGCGCAACTCGAAGTGCCCATCATTACCACCATCATTGGTGAAGGCGGCTCTGGCGGCGCGCTGGCCATCAGCGTGGGTGACCAGGTCGTCATGCTGCAATACGCCATCTACTCCGTGATCAGCCCTGAGGGCTGCGCTTCCATCCTCTGGAAGACCAGCGACAAGGCACAGGAGGCTGCCGATGCCCTGGGCATCACCGCCCACCGCTTGAAGGCCCTGGGCCTGGTGGACAAGATCGTGAGCGAGCCCGTGGGCGGCGCCCACCGCGACCACAAGCAGATGGCGGCCTTCTTGAAGCGTGCCCTGGGCGATGCCTTCCGCCAGGTGGCCGACCTCAAGACCAAAGACCTGCTGGACCGCCGCTACGAGCGTCTGCAGAGCTATGGCCGCTTCAGCGACACCAAGGCCGATAGCCGCTGAGCGGTTGACTGCCCACCGCGCATTGCGCCCACGGCCCTTCGGGGCCGTTGTTGTTTTTGTGGTCAGAACCTAGCGCTCTGCGCGCTAACCACCACTGGCGCACAGGCTGATACCGGATGTAACATGGCTCAATCCTCCCGTCCGTGCGGGTGGATCAAGAAGGGGTGCCCCATGTCGCTTCTGAAGACGCTCAAAGGCCAGATTCTGGTGTTGTCCGCCCTGTGTATGGTGGCCGCCCTGCTGGTACTGACCCTGGTCAACTACTTTTCGGCACGCGGGCAGGCGCAGGTGTCGCTGGCGGAAGAGGGACTGGCCACGGCCAAAAGCCACGCCGAGACCATTGAGGAATGGGCGCGGGGCAAGTCGGCGATCATTGCGGCGTCCGTCACCGCCTTTGAAGAGCCCGAGCCCGCCAAGCCGCTGGCCATGCTGCGGGACGCTGGCAAGTTCAGTACCGCCTATTTTGGCTATGCCGACAAAAAATACGTGTTCTCTGAAACGCGCAATTTGCCGGCAGATTACGACCCCACCGCACGGCCTTGGTACAAGCAGGCGGCGCAGGCGGGCACGTCGGTCGTCACGCCGCCCTATATTTCAGCGTCGGACCAGAAGCTCGTGGTGACGTTTGCCACCCCGGTGGGCGCAGGCGCCGCCCTCAAGGGGGTGGCGGCGGGCGATGTGTATATGGAGTCGGTGGTGGCCAATGTGGCCTCCATCCGGCCCACGCCCCAGAGCTTTGGGTTCCTGGTGTCAGCCGACGGAAAGATCATTGCCCACCGCGATCAGGCGCTTACCCTCAAGCCCATTGCGGAGCTGTCCAAAGACCTTGCGGTGGACAAATTGGTCGCAGCCGCCAAGGACAGTACCAGCCTGTTGCAAGCCGACATTGGAGGGCGCAACCGCCTGCTGAGTGTGGTTCCCATCGCTGGCACCTCGTGGATGCTGGTGGTGGCCCTGGATGAGAGCGAAGCGATGGCGCCCATCCGCTCCATGCTGGCCACATCCTTGATTTCCAGCGTGTTGGTGTTGCTGGTAGCCGTCGGGCTGCTGGGCGTGATCCTGACCCGGCGCCTGCGCCAGTTGACCCTGGTGCGCGACGCCATGCACGAGATCGGCACAGGCGACGGTGATCTGTCGCGCCGCATCGACGCACAGGGCGAAGACGAACTGGCGCAGATTGCTGCCAGCTTCAACAGCTTTGCGGGCAAGCTCTCGGGTGTGCTGGCGCAGATTCGTGATGCCAGCAGCTCGGTGCGCGTGGCGGCCGAAGAGATCGCCACGGGCAACCAGGACCTGAGCGGGCGCACCGAACTCACGGCCTCCAGCCTGGAGGAAACCTCCGCATCCATGCAGCAACTGACCGAAACCGTGCGCCATAACGCGGATTCAGCCCGCCAGGCCAACCAGCTGGTGGCCCAGGCATCCAGCGTGGCGCAGCACGGTGGCAAGGTGGTGGGCAATGTGGTGACCACCATGGAGCAGATCAATGCCGCGTCGCGCAAGATCAACGACATCATCGGAGTCATTGACGGCATCGCCTTCCAGACCAACATCCTCGCATTGAATGCGGCGGTGGAGGCAGCGCGCGCTGGCGAGCAAGGTCGTGGCTTTGCGGTGGTGGCCAGCGAAGTGCGCAGCCTGGCTGGGCGCAGTGCGGAGGCTGCCAAGGAAATCAAGCAGCTCATTAGCGCGTCGGTGGAGCAGGTGGAAAACGGCTCGCGCCTGGTGCATGACGCGGGCACCACGATGAAAGACATCGTGACCTCGGTGCAGCGCGTCACGGACATCATGGCCGAGATCACGGCCTCGACCAACGAGCAAAGCACCAGCATCAACGAGGTCGGGCAGGCGGTATCGCACTTGGACCAGATGACCCAGCAGAACGCCGCGCTGGTGGAGCAAAGCGCCGCCGCTGCCCAGAGCCTCAAGGACCAGTCAGTGCGGCTGTCGGAGGTGGTGGGCACGTTCCGCCTGTCCGCCGATGCCTCACGCGCCGGGCCGCGTTTGTCCGCGCCAGCCGGTTGATGGGATGAAGGGGGCAGGCGAGGGAAAGGTGCCCGCGATAATCGGCGCCCATGCATTCCCGCTCTGTCCATCGCTTTTGTGTGCTTGATGCGCCACCACCGCTCCGTGGCGCGGGCCGGGTGCCGCAGTGACCCAGTCTTTCGACGCTGCCATGCAGGCCTTTGCCCCCGCACTGCCACTGGCTGTGGGTCTGAGTGGCGGGGCTGATTCCACGGCGCTGCTGCTGGCTTGTGCGCGCCGGTGGCCTGGGCAGGTGCAGGCCATCCATGTGCACCACGGCCTGCAGGAGGCGGCCGATGGGTTTGAGCGGCATTGCACCGCCTTGTGCCAGGGCCTTAGCGTGCCGCTGTGGGTGGAACGGTTGGATGCCCGCCATGCCCCGGGCCAGAGCCCCGAAGATGCCGCCCGACAGGCAAGATACAAGGCTTTTGAGGCTGTAGCGCTTGCCAGTCAATCGCAAATAGCTATCAAATCAATAGCAATTGCGCAACATGCGGATGACCAGGTTGAGACGCTGCTGCTGGCGTTGTCACGTGGCGCAGGCGTTGCCGGGCTGGCCGCCATGCCTGCCCGGTGGGAACGCGCTGGCGTGGTCTGGCACCGCCCGTTGCTGCCGGTGGCCGCCGGAGACATTCGCAGCTGGCTGCGAGCGCAGGAACAGGGCTGGGTGGAAGACCCCACCAACACCGACGAGCGCTACACCCGCAACCGCATCCGCGCGCAGCTACTGCCTGTGCTGGAGGCCGCCTTTCCGGCGTTTCGCGACACGTTCGCCCGCTCGGCCTCCAACGCCGCGCAGGCCGCTGAGCTGCTCGAAGAACTGGCGCAGCAGGACCTGGCGCGCGTCGGTGCACCGCCGCAGATCGCTGCACTGCAGGGCTTGAGCCGCTCGCGCCAGGCCAACGTGCTGCGCCACTGGTTGCGCCAGTTCCACCACACCACACCCGCGGCGGCGCAACTGGGCGAGCTGTTGGACCAGATTGCGGCCTGCACCACGCGCGGCCACCGCATCCACATCAAGGTGGGGCGTGGCTTTGTGGTGCGGACCGGGCCCGCCCTTGACTGGTGCGACCCCCAAGTTGGGGAGCTCTAGTTGCCCGAACATCGCAAGGCACCCTGCGAGGAAGGCAAAAAAATGGAACAAGCCGTCGTACCCGGCATCGTGGTCAACCGCGACGAGGCCAAGATCTCCGTGCTGGGCGTGCCTGGCCAGCGCGGCCTTGCCCGCGAGATCCTGGGCGCGGTGGGTGATGCCAACATCGAAGTCGGCGTGATCATCCAGAACGTGAACAAGGACGGAAAAACCGACTTCAGCTTCACCGTGCACTGCACTGACTATGCCCGCACCATGGACCTGCTCCAGGAGAAGGTGGTACCCACACTGGGGGTGCAGGAACTGGTGGGGGACACCACCATCTGCGCGGTGAGCATCGCCGGTATCGGCATGCACAGCCCTGTGGGGATGGCCAGCAAGATGTTTAGTGCCCTGAGAGAAGAGGGCATCAACATCCAGATGATCTCCACGTCCGCAATCAAGACCTCGGTGGTGATCGACGAAAGGTACGCCGAGTTGGCCGTGCAAAGCCTGTGCAGAGCATTCGAGTGTGACCAGCAAGCCGTACCAGACTGCCTGAATCGGCTCAGAAATGGGGCATAATAGCGGGATTGGAAACGTGACCGAGTGGCCGAAGGTGCTCCCCTGCTAAGGGAGTATGGGGTGTAGAGCCTCATCGAGGGTTCGAATCCCTCCGTTTCCGCCAACCATCAGGAAAAGCTGCAAGCATGGCCTTAAAGCCATCTGCAGCTTTTTTTTCGTCCTGATTTTCTGACTGCTCCAGGTCTTCGGCCATCGCGGCCATGAAGGCATGCGCCGGGTCTTCGCCCAAGATGGCGCGCATTTTTCCCCTCACGCGCCAGCCACAAGCGCGTTTCCCCTGCTTCATTTCGATCAGGTTCGATGGGTTCACCTCAAGCAACGCGGCTAGCTTGCGCTGGCTCCCTGCGGCTTCTGCAGCGCGCTCGATCAATTCGCTAAGTGTTGTGGGTGGTGCCATTTTGAGTTCACTTGTGTTAGATTGCGGTCCGGTGCCAATTTGAGTCCAGTCTCAATTTGGCAATTCTCACACAGGAGCCGCCATGAACCCAACACAGCCGGTTTGCACACCCCCTGCCACCAAACGGCCCGGCGAAAGCTTGGCGGCTCCAGCCGCTGCCGTGCAGGGGGCGTGCACCAACTCGCTGTTACAACGACCTGGCGTCTCCGTCCTCTTTGCCCGCTCTGACTCTTGTTACTTCGACCTGGTAGACGATGTATGGGACGCTGAACGTGATGCACGCCGCTACATCGGCAGCAATCCCGTTGTCTGTCACCCTCCTTGCCGTGGCTGGGGTCGTCTGCGCCACTGGGCAAAACCCCGCCCAGACGAAAAGGCCCTCGCCCTGTTTGCAGTCGAGCAGGTCCGCCGCTGCGGTGGCGTGCTGGAACACCCCTGGGGCAGCACCCTATGGCACGCCGCAGGACTGCCACACCCCGGCAAGGTCGATGCTTGGGGAGGCTGGACCCTTCTTGTCGATCAGGGATGGTGGGGCCACGCCGCGCCCAAGCCGACATACCTCTACATCGTCGGCTGCAGTCGTGAAGACATAGGCGAATTGCCTGTTCAGTTACAGCGAGCTGAAGGCCGCACCCTCAAGCTCTCACCCGCAGATCGCGAACGCACTCCCCCACGGTTTGCGCAATTCCTCGTAAGCATCGCCGCCAAGTGTGCCGGCCCGCAGTTACAGCCGCCGGCCGCATCAGTTACAGCGAGCTGCGCGACGTCTGCTGTTACAGCTGACCAGGGCCGCAGTAACAGCGACCTGGCTGCACCTCTGCGCGCAGCATCCAAGCGTGCTGCATTCAAGTCATGGGCGGCTGCATGAAGAAGGAACTCATGCAATCCGGCGCAGGCATGGTGCCCATGTTCATGGGCCGCGCTCCCCACCAATGGCAACACGTCCTTGCCTTCCTCGACTCGCTGCCCAAGCAAGACGACGCGGGCGCGACCGGCAAGCGAAGCGCGGGCGCGCCAGCGGCGGCGGCTGTTGAATCCTCTGCTATCAATTTTGGGGGGTGCGTAGCATCGGTAACAGCTGTCCCCGATGGTAATCACGGGGACAACTTCGAAGGGGGCAGAGCGTGACCATCGCCAGCCCTCTCGTCCTCGATGGCAACGAGGTTCTGTTGCGTCTGCACGAAGAGCGCACCGTTACCGGCTCGCCCGTTCATATCGACTGGCTGCGCTTCACCCTCAATCTGCGCCATGCCCCCGTCCCCACGGTAGACACCCTCTTTCCCCCACGCGACGAAGCCCAGGATTGGGAAAAGTCCCTTCACCAGATCAGCGAAGAAGACCGGCGCCGCCACGATCTAGCCCGCATCCTTCGCGGCCTGGATGACCCTGATTTCTCGGCCACCACGCAAGCGCTGGAGCTCGCTGAAAACGTCTGTGAGTTGCTCGGTGCTGGCTTCACGGTGGACCCCGAATTGAAGAAGGGCCACGACTTCTACCGGTACCGCTGGTCGATCATGCGCGCAGGCTCTGAATGCGGCTGGGTCGGGTGCCTTTCAAGCGGCGACAGCCCGCGCCAATCGGCACAGGCCAAGACCCTGCATTGCAACCTCTACGGTGCAGCGTGCACGTTTGCCCGCCCTGGTTGGCACTACCAGATGGCCGACTATCTGGAAGAACACCGCGCAGTCGTCACGCGGTGCGATCTGGCCTTGGACTTCTTCGAGGGAATTTCTGGCGGCATGGACCGCATCGGCTCCGACTACGACGCGGGTCTGATGGATCACCTGGGCCACCGCCCAAAGCACAACTGTGTGGGCGCGTGGCGCTCCGGTGGCGTGGGCCGGTCCTTCTACTTCGGCAGCAAGGCCGCAGGCAAGCAAACCAACGTGTACGACAAGGGCGTGCAGCTCTATGGCGAGCAGGACGCCACCGGCTGGCAACGCATCGAGGTCCGCTATGGAAATCAAAAGCGTCTTCTGCCCGTGGATCTGCTGCGCAGGCCCGCCAACTTCTTTGCAGGCACCAGTGAATGGCACGCATTGATGCTCTCTGAGCATGGCGAAGTTGCCCAGGCGGAGCCCATCAAAACAGAGCCACGCCTGCCCCTTGAAACCTTGATGGCGGAGTGCACGCGCAACGCCCGTTGGTTCTTCTCCACCGCTGGCAAATCTGCCGCGCTGGCCTTCCTCTACATGGACCGCGAAACCCTCGCGGGCTTCATCGAGAACTGCGCCGAGCTTCCTGGTCGCCTCTCCAAGTTCAAGCGCCAGGAGGTCGAGCGCGTCTATCAAGCGATGTTCAAAAAAGTCTCTGGCACCAGCGCTGGCCCCGCTGCGTTCGCCGCATAACCCGGCCAAAAGGAAAACATCAAATGCGTATGCAAAGCCAAGCCGTGTTGCACGGCATCAAGTCCAGCAAGGGCGACTATGAAGGCCGCGCCTTCGACTCCACCACGTTTCATTTGTCGGTGGACATGGGACAAAGCTCCAGCGGGGAAAGCATCGGCGTCGTCACGCGCCCATTCAAGTTTGGCGACTCGTCCGAGTTCCAAAAGTGGGCCCACCTCAAGAACAAATGGCCCATCACTGGCGTGATGTGCGATTGCGAATTCGACGTGGTGGCAGGTGCTGACAACTCCACCAAGCTGACGCTCCTGGGCATCCGTCCCGCAGCCACGGCCAAAGCCGCAGCCTAACCATGCGCCTCGTCATCCAGTCGCGCACCACGGGCTGCTTTCTCGCGCCCAACGTTGAGGACGGACAGCCCGAATGGGTCATGTTGCTGTCTGAGGCTGCAACGCTGGATGACGTGGAAACCTGCGTCCAGCTAATCGAGGATCACGCGGAGCCTTTCCACCGGCCCGCTGTCGTTGATCTTGATGACCTCTATGGAAAGGCCCTAAATGCCTGAAATCAACCTCGGCCACGTAGCCCAGCAACTCGCCATCCTCGGCATCTGCGCAGGCTTCACGGGCGCTGCCCTATGGCATCTGCTCGTCGGCTCCATGCACGTGCTGGCCCACCGCCTGCACGCCCGCGCAGCTCGCCGTGAACGCATCGCCCAAGCGCGTGCGCGAGCCCTCGGCAATGCCTGAGCAAACCATTCAATGCACCTCGGCCTGCACGGTCACGGTGCAACACGAAATCACCCTCCCTGTGCTCGATCTGAGCCCGCAGGAAGGGGCCGTAATCAGCAGCGCCATCCTGCTGGTGTGGGCTGTGGCGTGGGCCTTCCGGGTCCTCATCCAGACCATTAAATCTTCCGATGGAAACCAACCCAATGAGGACTGAAAACATGAACCGCATCAATGCACAAACCCGCCGCTTTGCCACTGCTGCCGCAGTCGGTGCCCTGGCCCTCGCCAACAACGCACACGCCGCCATCGACGTGACGGGCGTGGTCTCCGAGATCAACGACACCATCGCGCCCATCGGCCTCATCGGCGCCGCTGTGCTGCTGGTCGTGGTGGCCGTTGCGGCCTTCAAGTGGGTGCGTCGCGCTATCTCCTAAGCGCCCCACACATGTGCTCCCTGACCGGCCGGCAGGGGCCTTGCAAAAGTCCACGCGGTGGGCTTCTTCAAGGTGAAAAACATGGGCCTTCTCGTCATCGTCACAGTCCTGGGGGCCTCATGGCTAATCTTTACCGCCTAGTTTTCGCATTGCTCCTTGCGCTCTCTTTCTCTGCCTTTGCTGCTGTCCCCAAGGTGCAAGTCTGGCAAGGTAGCGGCCCGTCCGGAGTCACGCCCACCGAAGGCTCTTCACACATGGCGGTTTGCAATACCCAGCTTGGCAAGTGGCAAGTCCTTGCTGCTTCGACTGGGAACACCTCGGTTTACGCCCTTTGCGATGTCATCGGCGGCCCTACTCAATACACCTGTTTTTTCTGTCCGGACGGTCAGTACACCCCTGTCGCGGCCACTGCTTCCCTCATAGGCTCAAGCTGTCCAGCGAACAGCACTGAATCTGGCGGCGAATGCCAATGCAACGCCCCCAACTTCGTAGAAAAAGACGGCCAGTGCAAACCCAAAAACCCATGCCCCGCAGGCCAGCACGAAGAAGGCGGCGCCTGTGTGCCCGATGACTGCGGAAAAGATGAAATTCGCGTCAATGGCGTGTGCGTCAAAGAGCCACCGTGCCAGCCCGGCTACACCCGCATAAACGGTGTTTGCAAAAAGAACGGTTGTGAGCCTAACAAGGATGTTGGTGAAAGATTCACCAATGGCAACACGACCACCTATAGCTGCGAAGACGGATGCACGGTAAAGACCAATCCTTCCATCTGCGTCACTTGGGAGGGTAAGACCGATTGCACCGGCACCGGTCGCCAGACTGGCTCCACATGCACGCCCGGCGCTGATAGCGGCCCCAATCCAGATCCGGGAACCAACCCCGGCACAGACCCCGGTACAGGCCCCGGAACCAACCCTGGTACAGGTCCAGGCACTGGCCCCGGAACCGGGCCTGGAACCGGTCCCGGAACAGGCCCTGGCACGGGTCCCGGCACTGGTCCAGGCACCGGCCCTGGAACTGGCCCCGGTACCGGTCCAGGCACAGGCCCCGGTACTGGTCCCGGAACAGGGCCAGGCGGTGGCGGTACTGGCCCCGGTGGTGGCACCAATCCCGGCGAAGGCCCCGACTTCCCAGAGCCCGAACCCGAAGACCCAGATGCCGAAGGCAAATGCCCTGACGGCTATCACATGAGCAATGGGTGGTGCATCAAAAACCCGACTCCTCCTGACGGTGATGGTGGATGCCCACCCGGAACCGTTCGCGTCAATGGTGCCTGCCACTACACCGAACCCCCACGCCCTGGCCCTGGTGCTCCCGGTGGCCCTGGCAATGGGGGCGGTGATGGTGATGGTGATGGCGACGGCGAATCAGGATTCGGTGGCTCCTGCATGGCGGGCTTTGCCTGTGAAGGCGATGCGATCCAGTGCGCCATCGCCAAAGAACAGCACCGTCGCGCCTGCCAGTTGTTTGACGACGAATCGCCAGAGTCCAAGCTCTACAACGAAGAAAAGGCCAAGGGCCGCACCCGCGATGTGACCACCGATCTTCCGGGTAACGAAACCATTGATCTGTCAACGCGCCTGAGCCGTGAAAACGTCCTCGGTGGTGGGGCGTGCATTCAGGATTTGAGCATCAACGTTATTGGCTTCGGCGTCACCCTGCCGATGTCAAAAATCTGCCCTTCATTGCAGTACATGGGCATGATCCTTGTGGCCATCGCCAGCTTGGCCGCGTTCCGCATCGTCTCTGCACCAGGGAAGGAAGGCTGAAATGGCATTGCCTGCATTCGTGGCCGCTGCGGGCGGCATGTTGTTGAACGTGGCCGGTAGCGTCGCCGGTCAGGTTCTTGTTTCCCTCGGTGTCGCGGTGATCACCTACACCGGCGTAGATACCGTGTTGAACCGGCTCAAGGGGGACGCCATCGCAGCGCTGAGCGGCCTACCTGCTGACCTCGTAGGGCTCCTGTCGTTCATGCAAGTGGGCGTGGCGATCAGCATCGTGACGTCAGCCGTCGCTGTGCGGTTGGGCTTGAACGGCATGGATGGTGCGGTCAAGCGCTTCCGAAAGAAGTAGCCCATGCTGTACCTCATCAGCGGCGCCAATGGCGCAGGAAAGACCCTGAACACCCTCAAATGGGTGCGCGAACGCCAGCTCAAAGAAAACCGCCCCGTCTGCCATAACGGGCGCTTTGAACCCGTGCCCGGTGGCGAGCTGGACGGCTGGAAAAAGATTGACTTCAAAGACTGGCAGGCAGAGCCCGATGGGACCATCTTCCTGATCGACGAAGCACACAACGATCTGCCCAACAGGCCCGCAGGCTCCACCGTGCCCGAAGCCGTCAAGATGCTTGCGGAACACCGCAGGCGCGGCTTTGACTTCTACATGGTCACCCAGCACCCGCAGAACATTGATAGCTTCGTGCGCCGCCTCATCGGCCCGCCTGGATGGCATCGCCACCTCAAGCGCTCCTTCGGTGTCGATATGGTCAGCGTGCTGGAGTGGTCAGCCGTCAATCCCAATTGCGAAAAAGATGGCAGTGGCAAGACCGGCACCGTCACCATGCAAGCCTTCCCCAAGGAGGTTTACAGCTGGTACAAAAGCGCCAGCCTGCACACCGGCAAAAAGAAGCTGCCCGCAAAGCTCTGGGTGTTCCTGGTCTGCGTCCTGCTCATCCCGCTGTTGATCTGGCTCGCCGGTTCCAAGCTCTTGACCAAGACCGAAGCGAAGGCCGCCACCAAACCCGCCAGCCAGGCCGAGACCATCGCTGCAGCACCGCAGGCAGTGGCCGCAAAGCTCACCCCAGAGCAGTACATAGAACAGCGCTCACCGCGCCTGAGAGACTTCCCGCACACGGCCCCGGCCTACGACGAGGTGACAAAGCCCACGGTGGCGCCATATCCAGCGGCGTGCATCACCATGGGCAAAACCTGCAAGTGCTACACCCAGCAGGCAACGCTCATGCAAGTGAGTGGCCCTGTGTGCCTCCAGATCGTTGCCCAGGGCTTCTTTGTGGACTGGCAGCAGCAAGCCCAGCAGGGCACTCAGCAGGCCCCGCAGATGCTCCCCCAGCAGGTCCGCATGCACCCCGCAGAGCCACCGCCCCAGCAGGTGCGCAGCGTGCCAATGCCGCCGCCACAGTTACAGCAACCTGGTCAGATCACCCAGGCCGACATACCGCAGGCGCTGGGCATCAGAAACCCGGCCTTCAACGTCCACCCGCACAACAGCGGCAACCAGGGCGGCTAACGCTGTGCGAACCCAATGAAGGAGGCTGAACAAAACTGGAACCAAGCACGCAGCCCGAAATTGCCATTCGTCAAGCCGCCACCTACCGCTGATCCGTGTGGATAGCACGTTCCTCCCGGTGTGCGCTATTCCACACACTCGCCGGGCCTTTTTTTGGGCAGAATCAAGTCTTTGGTGCTTGATTGCGCCGGACTTCCTGCGCCCGCATACCAAACCAGCACACGCTGACTCTTTTCAAGGGTGACTCATGCTTCACACTTCATCGCCATCCCATCCACACAAACAGACCGGGTTTACCATTGTCGAGGTCTTGGTGGTAGTGACCATCTTAGGTCTGCTGGCCGCCCTGGCGCTCCCCAGCTTCCAACCCCTGATCGAGCGCTGGCGTGTAAAGACATCGGTCGAAGAACTTCAAAGCAGCCTGTATTTCGCCAGATCCAGGGCGATCACCAACGGTGGCAACATCGTCCTCGTCAAGAACGACGTTTTCGGCAGTTGTGTGTCTACCGGAAACGATGATTGGAGTTGCGGCTGGCGGATCTACGTCGATCAAAACAGGGATGGCAATCAAGCCGCATGCACCCCAGCCGATACAACTGAATGCACCATTCAGGAAAGCACCCCATCACCAAACACGCTTTTGGCTGTCGCACCGAATGACAATGGCCGTCTTTTCATGGACCGCAGCGGTCGAATCACCAACAAAGACGGGGCGATCTTCAACAATCTTTCGATGGATGTGATCGCCAAAGACAGAATGCTGACCGATCTCAGCTCAAGGCGGCTTTGCATCTTTGGCCCGGGAAGATACAAGCAAGTCAAAGGCTCTGAATCCTGCTAAGGAGTCCATCTTGATTCAAGAAACTGATTTCTCTGATCCCATCAAGCGACTGAAAATGTCCATACTTGTTGGCGTAACCGTCAGCGCTATTTTTGCGCTGTTGCTGTTCATCGGCGCGGCATTCGGCAGCCAGCTGGCCATGGAATCTCTGCTGAATCTTTCCCTTCCAAGATTCAACGTTTTTGCGAACTTCATCCCTGCTGATTTGTCCGAAGTCGGCAACGGAATTCAGATGATTCTGGGCGTGGTAATTTTGCAAGGTGCCCTGGTCCTGTCGGCCGTGATTTTTGCCATTTGGTCGATTTCGCGAAAAACCTAGGCTACACACCAACTCACAGAAAGCCCGCCATGCGCGGGCTTTTTCGTTGGCATCCTGGTGCACGTTCAAAAGCTCTTGCGTTCATGCTTTGAAAGCTAGCACAACGAGCGGCAAGCCGTTTTCACCAGACGGCCCAATGCGCGAGCCTTTTGCGCGGCTTCCTTCGCCCATGCTGGCTTCGATCGCTTCACCGGGTAGGCCACACGCCCGGCAGCCTTGAACGCAGCGCTACGAGCCGCCCTTATCGCTCGCAGAACCCGAGTCGTTGGCCGCGACGTTGCCCACACCAACAAGCGACCGAACTGCAGAGGCATTTGCAGCGCCAGAGCTTCAGGATACTTGCGGTAGTTCATTGCGATCATGGTGTTCCCCTTCAGGTGTACCGGGCCCCTAGATTCCGAGCCGGTCAACAGTTGTCTGTTGCCCGTGCAAGCGGCCGTTGCTTGCACCGTTCCCCTGAGTTCTTCGCCGTGCCTTAAGTGAAGCCTGGATTGGGTTTCGGAGGGGGGAGGGTTTGTAAATCGCAGATTTATGGATTCCCCCCGGAGACACCCAAAGCGCCAGCGGCGCGGTCCTGGCGTAGCGTTGGCCGAAGAGGCGAAGAACTCAGGGGAACGGTGCTCGGCGCAGTCTTTGACGGGGAACGGATGCCACGCGGCGAGCGTCCAAAGCTGCGAAGCAAGCTCAAATATTGGATGTCGGATGTCCACTCTCATAGCGCACTGACAAGGCGCTTATTTCCTGTGGCACGCGAGGTTGCCTTTTCCGCCTTTTACCAAGTGGTAAGAGCGTCTAAGTTCTTCCAAAAAAAAGGGAGGGAAGAGAATGGCATTTATTGGATACGCGAGAGTTTCAACACAGGATCAAGATACTGCGCTGCAGCTTGATGCACTGGGCAAAGCGGGTTGCAAAACGATCTTTCAGGAGAAGGCTAGCGGATCGACGCGGCGCGGTCGTCAAGAATTGGCCCGCTGCCTATCGTCTCTTGGTCGTGGTGATGTCCTTGTTGTTTACAAGATCGACCGCATTGCTCGTAGTTTGTTTGATTTGCTGGAGATTCTTCGCCAGTTGGAGGGCGTCGGGGCGACCATCAAGAGTGTTACAGAGCCCTTGGACACGACCAACAGCATGGGCGTTTTTGTTGTCCAAATACTCGGCGCAGTGGCCCAGCTGGAACGGTCGATGATTCGGGAGAGGTCTATTGCGGGGCAGATTGCCGCAAGGGCTAGGGGGAGGGTCCCTGGTCGTGTCAGGAGCTTGACACTAGAGGCTGAACGCGCGTTGGTGCAGGAGTATCAAAAGGGCGAAGCAACCTACAAGGCGCTAAGCCTGAAATATGGGGTTTCCGAGTCTGCTGCAAAGCGCGCTGTGTACCGCGCTACGAAGCCGGGCGACTATCTCAAACGCTCCAGGTGTTAGCGAAATCATCCGTTTCCGCCAAGATAAAGCCCAAGTGATTCATTCACTTGGGCTTTTTTCTTGTGAAGCATTCGTCTTGGCGCCTTGTCTGCCGCGCCTGGCGAATCCGCCTGACTCACGCTGCGCTCATTCGTCGATGGACGCGCTCCAGCGGCTGCCCCAATCGCCCCCCTTGTTGCTCACCTTGTCGATCTCGCGCCGATCCCGTTTGGTAGGGCGGCCTTCGTGCAACGTGGCGGCGGGTTCTGGTGCCAGGCGGCGCAACTCCGCAGCCTTTTCGCGGGTGGCGATGCTATCGGGCGTTTCCTGGTACAGCTGTTGGGCGACAGGTGCTGGGCCGCGCGCTCCGCTCAGGCCCATCACCAGCACCGTACGGGCAACCGGCCCCTGGCGCAGCGCGACGGTATCGCCGCAGCGCAGGTCCCGCGCGGGTTTGGCCAGTTGGCCATTGACGGTGACGCGGCCTTTGCCGATTTCTTCGGTGGCCAGGCTGCGGGTTTTGTAAAAGCGCGCGCACCAGAGCCACTTGTCCAGCCGCATTGTCTCCAGGGTGTTCATGCCGGGGATTGTGCCGCGTGTACGGGGTTGCCCATGTCAGCCGATGGCGCGGCCAGTGGCAGGCGCACCACGGCGTCCAGCCCTGTCAGTCTGCTGCCCACCATGCGGTTGGTTAAGGCGATGCTGCCACCGAGGGCTTGCACGATCTCGTGGCAGATCGCCAGGCCCAGGCCGCTGCCCGCGCGCACGTCGCCGGCCGAAAAGGGCTGAAAGAGGCGTGTCGCCAGTTCGTCGTCGATGCCGGGGCCGTGGTCGCTGATGGTCAGCGCCACATGGTGGCTGTCGGTGCGCAGATCCACCGTGAGTTCACTGCCCTGTGGGGCGTGGCGCACGGCGTTATGCAACAGGTTGCGGCTCAGCTCGCGCAGCATCCACTCATGAGCCTGCACCCGTGCGGGCTCGGTGTGTATGCCGAAATCCAGGTCGCGCTGGGCGATCAGGGGCGAGATTTCTAGCGCCACGGTACGCAGCATTTCGTCCAGCCGTGTGGTCGGTGGGGTGCTTTGCTGGCGCAGTTGCTCCACCTTGGCGAGAGCCAGCATCTGGTTCGCCAGCTGGGTCGCGCGGTCCACGGTGTCGCTGATTTCATGCAGGGCCTGCTGGGGCTCCACATCGCCGCGCAGTGCAGACTGCACCTGGGTCTTGAGCACCGCCAAGGGCGTGCGCAACTGGTGCGAGGCATCGCGCACAAAGCGCTTCTGGTGCCGCAGCAGGTGGCGCAGGCGCTGCATGACCTCGTTGGTGGCATCGATCAGCGGCTGCAGTTCGCGCGGGGTGGAGGGGGCTGCGATGGGGCTCAGGTCGCCCTCCCTGCGCCCTTGTAGCTGCAGGCTCAGCTGCCGCACAGGGTGGATGGCCCGCTGCACCACCAGCACCACGGTCAACGCGATCACGGCGACGAGCAGGGCCTGGCGCAGCAGGGTGTTGCGCAGAATCTGCAAGGCCAGGGTTTCGCGCACCTCCAGGGTTTCGGCCACCTGGATCACGGCCATGGTGCGGCCTTCCGAGCTGGCCACGGGCTGCAGCAGCACGGCCACGCGCACATCGCGCTCCCGAAAGCGGTCGTCGTAGAAATCCACCAATGCCGCATACGGCGGGCGGGCCGGTATCTGGCCGCGCCATACCGGCAGTTCGGCAAATCCAGAAACCAGGTCGCCTTGCAGGGTGGACACACGGTAGAACATCTGGCTCTGGTTGTCCGCCTCAAAGGCTTCCAGCGCGGAGTAGGGCACCGTGGCGCGCAACTCTGCCGCTTCGTCGTAGCCCCGCACATCGAGTTGCTCGCTGATGCTTTTGGCCGATGCCAGCAGGGTGCGGTCATAGGCCGTATTGAGCGAGGCCAGGGTCTGCTGGTAGAGGCTGTAGGTGTTGAACCCGATGAACAGTACCACTGGCAGCAGAATACCCAGCAGCAGGCGCCTGCGCAACGAAGGGTGGCGGCCCGAGTCCGTTGCAGCGCTCATGTGTCGGCCCGCAGCAGGTAGCCCAGCCCGCGCAGGGTCATCAGCGTGAGGCCTGTGCCTGCCAGCTTCTTGCGCAGGCGGTACACCACGACCTCAATGGCCTCGTACTGCACATCCAGCTGGCCGGGGAACACCAGTTCGTACAGCCGCTCCTTCGTTACAGCATGGCCGGGCTGGGCGAGCAGAGCGTGCATCAGCGCCAGTTCGCGCGGTGTCAGCTCCATCACTTCGCCATTCAGGTAGAGCGCGCCGCTGTCCTTGTCGTAACGAATGGCGCCGATCTGCACGGTGCTGGGCGCCAGCGGCGCCACGGTGGGATCTGCGCTGCGCCGCACCAGGGCGCGCAGGCGCGCCTCCAGCTCGTCCAGGTCAAAGGGTTTGGGCAGGTAGTCATCGGCACCCGCGTTCAGGCCCATCACGCGGTCGCCCACAGTGCCGCGTGCAGTGAGGATGAGCACGGGGGTGCGCAGCCCGCGCGAGCGCGCCTGCTGCAGCACCTGCAGGCCGTCGAGCCCGGGCAGGGTCAGGTCCAGGATCACCGCGTCGGGCTGCCGTGCGGCCCACTGGCTGAGCGCCGCGCGGCCGTCGCCCACGGCGGTGACTTCCATGCCACGGCGTGTCAGGGCGCGGTGCAGCGTGGCTTGCATGGTGGGGTCGTCTTCAACAAGAAGCAATTGCATGCGCGGCACCATAGCACCGTCTCATCGGGCCGGTCGCATGAGTGTTTTCCCTGAGTTCATGGACAGCCGTTTGACAGGCAGGGCGCGCATCATCGAGCGGTTCGCAAACCTTACAAGGAGACACCATGCGTCGCGATACCTTCCTCAAATCACTGGCTGCCATGGCCGCCGCAGGCGTGTTGCCTGTGTCGGCCCAGAGCGCTCCGGCCCTCAAGATGATGATTCCCGCCAACCCCGGCGGTGGCTGGGATTCCACCGGCCGTGCCCTGGGCAAGGCCATGCAGGATGCGGGCGCAGCGGCGTCGGTCTCCTATGACAACAAGGGTGGCGCCGCCGGTGCGATCGGTCTGGCCCAGTTCGTCAATGCCAGCAAGGGCGATCCCAACGCGATGATGGTGATGGGCGCCGTGATGCTGGGCGGCATCATCACCGGCAAGCCTCCGGTCGGCCTGGACAAGGTCACGCCCCTGGCGCGCCTGACCAGCGAATACAACGTGTTCGTGCTGCCCGCGAACTCGCCTTTCAAGACCATGAAGGATGTGGTGGACCAACTCAAGAAGGACCCCGGCAGCGTGAAGTGGGGCGGTGGTTCGCGCGGCTCTACCGAGCACATTGCGGCAGCCATGATTGCGCGCGAAGTGGGCGTGGACCCCGCCAAGATCAACTACGTGGCGTTCCGTGGGGGTGGTGAGGCCACCGCCGCCATCCTGGGCGGCAACGTCACCGTGGGCGGCAGCGGCTACAGCGAGTTTGCCGAGTACATCTCTGCGGGCAAGATGCGCGCCGTGGGCGTCACCTCGGGCTCGCGTCTGAAGGGCGTGAACGTGGCCACGCTCAAGGAGCAGGGCATCAACGTGGAAATCGGCAACTGGCGCGGCGTGTATGGCGCGCCCGGCATCACGGCCGAGCAGCGCAAGGCACTGATCGACGCCCTGTCCAAGACCTTCAAGCACAAGGCCTGGCAGGATTCCATGGAGAAGAACGGCTGGACCCCTGCATGGATGGCCGGTGACGAGTTTGCCAACTTTGTGGACGCCGAGTTCGCCAGCATGCGCGCCACGATGGCCAAGTCTGGAATGATCTGATCTGATCTGAGACAAGCAAGCAGGTCAAGGCGCTGGCTGCGCGCCCCTGACAGGGGTGTGCGGCCATGCCGCCGGCCGCTCGGTGCGAAAGAAAAACATGACACAACAACATTCATCGCGCTCCAAGCCTTTGCAGACCCTGATCGGTGCGGGGCTGGTGGTGCTGGCGCTGTGCCTGGCCTGGGGGGCCAGTTCGGTCAGCTCTGAGGCTGGCTATGGCGGTGTAGGCCCCAATTTCTTTCCCTGGGTGGTCAGCATTGCCATCCTGATTTGTGGTGTGCTTTGCGTGGTGCACGCGCTGACGGGCGGGTTTCGCGACCTGGAAGAAGGTTCCGGCGACACCCACGCCCACTGGAAGGGCTTCATCTGGGTGTCGGCCGGGCTGCTGCTCAATGCCTTGCTCATCACCACGCTGGGCTTCATCCTGAGTTGCGCACTGTGCTTTGTGCTGTCGGTGCGGGGCTTCAGGAGTTCGGAAGGCGAGTTGGACCTGCGCCTGCAGGCCTGGATCAAAGACTCCGCCATCGGCGTGGCCGTGTCTGCGCCTGTGTTCTGGATGTTTACGCAATTGCTGGCCATCAACCTGCCCGGCCTGACCAATACGGGGTGGCTGTAAAGCCTGCATGTTATGGATACCTTAAACCTTTTGATGCAGGGTTTTGCGACCGCTGCAACACCCATCAACCTGATGTGGGCCTTTGTGGGCTGCATCATCGGCACCGCCGTGGGCGTGTTGCCTGGCATTGGCCCGGCCGTGGCCGTGGCCATGTTGCTGCCCATCACCGTCAAGGTCGAGGCCACGGCCTCCATGATCTTCTTTGCGGGCATCTACTACGGCGCCATGTACGGCGGCTCCACCACGTCCATTTTGCTCAATACGCCCGGTGAGGCCGGGTCCATGGTCACGGCCATGGAGGGCAACAAGATGGCCAAAAGCGGCCGCGCCGGTGCGGCGCTGGCCACCGCTGCCATTGGCTCGTTTGTGGCGGGCACCATTGCCACCATCCTGGTCACGTTCTTTGCGCCCCTGGTCGCGGAATACGCTGTGCGCCTTGGTCCGCCCGAATACTTCATGCTGATGGTGCTGGCCTTCACCACCGTGAGTGCGGTGCTGGGCAAGAGCACGCTGCGTGGCATGGTCGCGCTGTTCGTTGGCCTGGCCATGGGCCTCATTGGTATCGACCAGCTCACCGGGCAAGCCCGCTACACCGGCGGTGTGCCAGAGCTGATGGACGGCATCGAGGTCGTGCTGATCGCCGTGGGCCTGTTTGCCGTGGGCGAAGCCCTGTACAACGTGATGTACGAAGGCCGCACCGACGAAACGCAGAACCGCCTGACCAGCACGCACATGACCAAGGAAGAGTGGAAGCGCTCCTGGCCCGCGTGGATTCGCGCCACGTTCATCGGTTTTCCGTTTGGCACCGTGCCCGCTGGCGGTAGCGAGATTCCGACCTTCCTGAGCTATGCCGCTGAAAAGAAGCTGAGCAAGAACCCCGAAGAGTTCGGCACCACCGGCGCCATCGAAGGTGTGGCCGGCCCCGAAGCCGCCAACAACGCGGCCATCACAGCCACGCTGATCCCGCTGCTCACGCTGGGCATTCCCACATCGAATACCACGGCCATCCTGCTTGGCGCGTTCCAGAACTACGGCATCCAGCCCGGCCCCCAGTTGTTTGACACCAACGGTGCGCTGGTGTGGGCGCTGATCGCGTCGATGTACATCGGCAACGTGATGCTGCTCATCCTGAACCTGCCTTTGGTGGGCCTGTGGGTCAAGCTGCTGAACATTCCCAAGTCGTACCTGTACGCGGGCATTCTGGTGTTCTCCACGCTCGGTGTGTATGGCATGCGCCAAAGCGCGTTCGACCTGGTGCTGCTGTATGCGATTGGCCTGCTGGGCGTGGTGATGCGCCGCTTTGACTTCCCGGCTGCGCCGGTGGTGGTGGGCATGATCCTGGGTCCCTTGGCGGAAGCCCAGATGCGCAATGCCGTGGCCATTGGCGAAGGCAAGTGGAGCATCTTCGTGGAGCGTCCAGGCTCGCTGACCCTGATCGTCATCGTGCTGGCCGTGCTGATCGTGCCGCGCCTGCTGCGGCGCTGGGCGGCGCGCAAGCTGGCATTGGTGCAGACCTGACCGGCGCGCAGCGCGCGCCCTTCACCCCAAAAAAAACCGCGCTGCAATGGCGCGGTTTTTTGTTTCTTGGGGCACCCGTTGGCACGAATGTTTTTTCAGCATCTGCGCAAGCCAGACACCAGGGGCTGGACGCCCCCGGTGCCCTCCCCACCAAGGTGACTTGCGTGCTCACAAGCCGTGGATCGTACCATAAAATGCGAATAGTTCTTATTTGCAAAGGTGGCGCATGCATTCACTTCCGCAGGAGTTTCTGGCACTTTGCCGCCACTTGGGCGATGTGCAAAAGCGCTGCAGTGCCACGGTGGCAGCCCAGGCGGCGCAGATCGAGGCCCTCCAGGCCCAGGTGCTGCGGCTGCGTGCCGAGGTGATCGTGCGGGACACGCGCCTGGCTATGGCGCAGGATGCGCTGGCGCAGTGGAAAGCGGCCCACCCCAGCCTGCCGCGCCGCAAGGCGATGGCCCGCCACATCAGCATGCTGGCCGAGCGCATTGCCAGTCTGTCGCGCGAATGCCTGCGCTGGCGGCTGGCGGCCGAGGCGCCCGCCCAGCCCGTGCAGCCCGAACGTAGTCTGGACGTGGCAGGCCATCCTTCTGCGGCCAAGGGCAAAGGCTGCGCCGAGCCCGATGCCGCGCCGGACGGCACCCTGGACGCCAATCTGGCCGCTGCCGACCTGGTGATCTGCCAGACGGGCTGCATCAGCCATGACGAGTACTGGCGCGTGCAGGACCACTGCCGCCGCACGGGCAAGCCCTGCATCCTGGTGGACCAACCCCTGGCCGTGCGCGAGGCCGAGGCGCTGGCCGCCGTTCAGCCCATGGTGGTTCTGCGCATGACGCGCGCGCAGCGCCCGGTGGGCAATGCACAGGCGACCGACGGGTATGTGGTTCTGGATAAAAATAGCCTCTAGCGCTTGATGATATTGTGCTCATAGCTATAAAAATAGTAGCATCTGGATTTGCAGGTAAATGCGCGGCAGCTGCGCGGTGACAGCGGCGTGACTGTTCTTCGGCCCACCCCGCCGCGCTACCATCCGCAGATGCCTTTGCTCACCGATGACGCCCCCGCACTGCCGCTGGATGCCCAGGGCATCCTGGAACTGGCGGCACGCTCCATGTTTCAGCTGTTCTCCAGCGTCAGCCAGGGCATGTTCCTGGTGGACCGCAGCGGGCGCATCGTGTGGGTGAACGAGGGCTACCAGCGTTTTCTGCCCGACCTTGGGTTCTCTTCGGTGGACCAGTTTGTCGGCCGTACGGTGGAAGAGGTGATCCCCAACACCCAGATGCGCCGCGTGCTCGAAACCGGCCAGCCCGTGCTCATTGACCTGCTCACCAACAAGGCGGGCACCTTCGTGGTCAGCCGCATCCCGCTGCGCGACGATGCGGACCGCGTGATCGGCGCCATCGGCATCGTGTTGTTCGACCACCCCGAGACCACGCTGCAGCCGCTGATCAGCAAGTTTGCCCTGCTGCAGCGCGATCTGGACGATGCACGGCGCGAGCTGGCCAGCCAGCGGCGGCGCAGCCTGACGGTGGCGGGTGACGGCGAGCGGCGGTCCAAATACACCTTTGCCAGCTTCATCGGGTCGAGTCCCGCTGCGGCTGAGGTCAAGCGCCAGGCACGCCGTGCAGCGCAGTCCACCAGCCCGGTGCTGCTGCTGGGCGAGACAGGCACCGGCAAAGAGCTGCTGGCCCACGCCATCCACGCTGCATCCAGCCGTGCAAGCGGCCCGTTTGTCAGCGTCAACATCGCTGCCGTGCCCGACACGCTGCTGGAGGCAGAGTTCTTTGGCGTGGCGCCGGGCGCCTACACCGGCGCGTCGGCCAAGGGGCGCGATGGCAAGTTCAAGCTGGCCGACGGCGGCACGCTGTTCCTCGACGAAATCGGCGATATGCCCCAAAGCCTGCAGGCCAAGCTGCTGCGCGCGCTGCAGGAAGGGGAGATCGAGCCGCTGGGCAGCAACAAGCTCGTGCCCTTCAACGTACGCATCCTGGCCGCCACCTCGCGCGATCTGGCTGGCTTGGTGCGTGAAGGCAAGTTCCGCGAAGACCTGTTTTACCGCCTGCACGTGCTGCCGGTGCGCGTGCCACCACTGCGTGCGCGGCGCAGTGACATTCCGGCACTGGTCGAGGCTCTGGGCGATGACCTGGCGCTGCGCAACGGCACGCCACCGCCTGAGCTGATGCCCGAGGCCATGGCCTTGCTCGCTGGCCAGCCCTGGCGCGGCAACATCCGCGAGCTGCGCAACGTGCTGGAGCAGGCCGTGATGCGCAGCGAGGGCCAGTCCATCGACGCGGCGCAGCTCGAACGCATCCTGCGCGAAGCGGGCGTGGAGCCCGCCGCGCCGGTGCAGGACACCACCGCCGTGGTGGTCGAGGCCGAGGACGAGTCGCGCTACCTGCGGCCCCTGGCCGAGCAGGTGGCCGAACTGGAGCAGCGGGCCATCCATGCCGCCATGAAGGCCCATGGCGGCAACAAGCTGGCCACGGCGCGGCAGCTCGGTATCTCACGCGCCACGCTCTATGGACGTCTGGAAAACCCTGAATAAATTTCAGGCAATTGCCTGAAAGTTAGACATTTATTGTGTATTAAATTCAGGCATTGCCTCCCGTATGTGAGGAAAAGTTTCTTTGAAATCAAGCACTTGGCTGCTGGCACAGACTGTGCAATAAAGAAGCATCACAACAGGAGACATCGCCATGCACCGTCGCACTCTGGTCGCCCTCGCTTCCGCAGCCGTTACCGCCGCCACACTTTCCGCCCCCGCATTCGCACAGACCGGCGAAATCCGCATTGCCCACGTGTACAGCAAGACCGGCCCTCTGGAGGCCTATGGTAAGCAGACCCAGACCGGCCTGATGATGGGACTGAACTACGCCACCGGCGGCAGCATGACGGTCAATGGCAAGAAGCTGGTGGTGATCGAGAAAGACGACCAGGGCAAGCCCGACCTGGGCAAGAGCCTGCTGGCCACCGCGTACTCTGACGACAAGGCTGACATCGCCGTCGGCCCCACCGCATCGGGCGTGGCCCTGGCCATGCTGCCGGTGGCCGAGGAATACAAAAAGATCCTGCTGGTCGAGCCCGCCGTGGCCGACTCGATCACCGGCGACAAGTGGAACAAGTACATCTTCCGCACGGGCCGCAACAGCAGCCAGGATGCCATCTCCAACGCCGTGGCGGTGGACAAGGAAGGCGTGACGATTGCCACCCTCGCTCAAGACAACGCGTTTGGCCGCGATGGCGTGAAAGCCTTCAAGGACTCGGTCAAGAAGGCCAAGCTTGCCCACGAGGAATACCTGCCCGCTGCCACCACCGACTTCACCGCCGGTGCCCAGCGCCTGATCGACAAGCTCAAGGACCAGCCCGGCCGCAAGATCATCTGGGTGGTCTGGGCCGGTGCAGGCAACCCCTTCAAGATCGCCGACATGGACTTGAAGCGCTATGGCATCGAGATCTCCACGGGCGGCAACATCCTGCCCGCCATGGCCGCATACAAGAACTTCCCCGGCATGGAAGGCGCCACGTACTACTACTTCGGCATCCCCAAGAACCCCGTGAACGAAGCCCTGGTGGCTGCGCACTACAAGGAGTTCAAGACTCCGCCAGACTTCTTCACCGCCGGTGGTTTCAGCTCGGCCATGGCGCTGGTCACGGCGCTCAAGGCCACGGGTGGCGACACCAACACCAACAAGCTCATCAAGACCATGGAGGGCATGAGCTTTGACACCCCCAAGGGCAAGATGACTTTCCGCAAGGAAGACCACCAGGCCATGCAGAGCATGTACCACTTCAAGATCAAGGTGGACCCGGCCTTTGCCTGGGGCGTGCCCGAACTGGTGCGCGAGATCAAGCCTGAAGAAATGAATGTGCCGATTCGCAACAAGCGATAAACCGGTCTTTTCGATGCGTTAGCGAGGCCCGACGGGTAGGACAACCATCCTGCTTCGTCGGGGTTCATCCCGCAGGGGCGGCCGCCCCTCTTTTTCCAGTGAATTGATGCATGAACTCCCGGGTTGACACGGGGGCTGGGTCAGACTTTCTCAAAATTATTTGGAGACAAGACAACATGGCTTTCAATTTCATCCGGGCGGCTGCAGCAGGTGCTGCCATCGCGCTGTGCGCTGCTGGTGGTGCCTACGCGGCGGTCAACCTCCCCGCACTCAAGATCGACAAGACGCAGACCACGATTTCCGGCCTGTCCTCGGGCGGCTTCATGGCCGTGCAGCTGCATGTGGCGTACTCGGCCACGTTTGCCAAAGGCGTGGGGGTGGTGGCGGGCGGCCCGTTCTATTGCGCTGAGGGCTCAGTCGTCAATGCCACGGGGCGCTGCATGGCCAGCCCCACGGGTATTCCCACCAGCACGCTGGTGAACACCACCAACACCTGGGCCGGCCAGGGCGTGATCGACCCCGTGGCCAACCTGCAGAACTCCAAGGTCTACCTGTTCTCGGGCACGCTCGACAGCGTGGTCAAGACGGGGGTGATGGATGCACTGCGCACCTACTACAACAGCTTCGTGCCAGCGGCCAACGTGGTCTACAAGAAGGACATCGCATCAGAGCACGCGATGGTGACGGACGACTATGGCAACGGCTGCTCCACCAAGGGTGCTCCCTACATCAGCGACTGCAACTTCGACTTGGCAGGCGCCATGCTGCAGCACCTGTACGGCACGCTGAACGCACGCAACAACGCCACGCTGCCCAGCGGCAATTTCATCGAGTTCAATCAGAGCGAATTCATCTCCAACCACGGCATGGCCACCACGGGCTGGGCCTATGTGCCCCAGGCCTGTCAGGCGGGTGGCACGGCCACCTGCAAGCTGCATGTGGTGCTGCATGGCTGCAAGCAGAACGTGAACGACGTGCAGCAGCAGTACGTGCGCAACACGGGCTACAACCGCTGGGCCGACAGTAACAACATCGTGATGCTGTACCCGCAGACCAGCCTGGCCGCCACCAACAGCTGCTGGGACTGGTGGGGCTATGACAGCGCCAACTATTCCAAGAAGTCCGGCCCGCAGATGGCTGCCATCAAGGCCATGGTGGACCGCGTGGGAAGCGGCGGAACCACCAACCCGCCGGTGGACCTGCCAGCCCCCACGGGCGTGAGCACCTCGGGCGCCACGGCCAGCAGCATGGCGATTGGCTGGAACGCCGTGAGCGGAGCGGCCAGCTACAACGTGTACCGCAATGGCAACAAGACCAATGCGCTGCCCGTGACTGCCACGAACTTCACCGACACCGGCCTGGCCGCATCCACCACCTACAGCTGGACGGTGCGTGCCGCTGATGGCAACGGCGCCGAGGGCGCCGTGTCCGCCGCTGCATCCGGCACCACGCTGGCCGCATCGGGCGGCGGCACGGGCACCTGCACCACGGCCAGCAACTATGCGCACACCATGGCGGGCCGTGCCTACGTGTATGGCGGCTACACCTTCGCGCTGGGTTCCAACCAGAGCATGGGGCTGTGGAACATCTTTGTGAATAACACGCTGAAACAGACCAGCCCCAACTACTACGTCATCGGAACTTGCCCTTGACGTGAAAAAGGGGGCGGCCGCGCCCTCGACCAACGATGACTACCGTGAAAGTGAACCACCACCCATGAGCACCTTGGCCACCAAGGACTTGACCATCCGCTTTGGCGGCCACGTGGCGGTCAATGCCGTGACCTGCTCTTTCGAGCCCGGCACGCTGACCGCCATCGTGGGCCCCAATGGCGCGGGCAAGACCACGTACTTCAACCTCATCTCGGGGCAACTCAAGGCCACCAGCGGCAGCGTCACGCTGGGCGGGCAGGACCTGACCGGTCAGTCCGTCTCGGCGCGCACGCATGCGGGCCTGGGCCGGGCGTTCCAGCTCACCAACCTGTTCCCCAACCTCAGCGTGCTCGAGAACGTGCGCCTGGCCGTGCAGGCCACGCAAGAGGGCAAGCACCGCCGGGGCCTGAACCTGTGGAGCATCTGGAGCGACCACCGTGCGCTGACCGAGCGTGCTGAATCCATCCTGCAGACGGTGGCCATGTACGAGCGTCGCGACACGCCCGTGGCCAGCCTGCCGCATGGCGACCAGCGCAAGCTCGAAGTGGCGCTGCTCATGGCGCTGGAGCCGCAGGTCTACATGTTCGACGAGCCCACGGCCGGCATGAGCCACGACGAAGCGCCTGTGATCCTGAACCTGATCCG
>Ga0160492_100208_pt1 | contig 43202 bp, 20 predicted proteins | sample DID2MG_FD_108258 | JGI IMG/M metagenome (GOLD analysis project Ga0160492, IMG submission 108258) | Enriched soil microbial communities from UW Madison campus, WI, USA - DID2877_E24_FP2 MG | ecosystem: Environmental > Terrestrial > Soil > Unclassified | place: USA: Madison, Wisconsin | collected... | reverse complement strand
TTACTTATCCGCATGTTAGGTTTGTTTCAGCACAGGTTGGACGGCGCGCAGGTGTCTTTCGCAGACATTTATCTTGGCTCGACGCTCGCCTGTACTGAAATAAGCGTCTCCCCGAGCATCTTAATCCACTCACTGCTGCCGAAGCGCCGCAGTAAGGGTCTCATAAAGTTACTTATCCGTACGTTGGGTGTGTTTCAGCACAGGTTGGACGGCGCGCAAGTGTCTTTCGCAGACATTTATCTTGGCCCGGCGCTCGCCTGTACTGAAATAAGTGTCCCCCCGAGCATCTTAATCCTCGAACTGCTGCCGACGCATCGCTGTAAGAGCCGCATAAAGTTACTTATCCGCATGTTGGGTGTGTTTCAGCACAGGTTGGACGGGCGCAGGTGTCTTTCGCAGACATTTATCTTGGCCCGGCGCTCGCCTGTACTGAAATAAGTGACTCCCCGAGCATCTTATTCCACTTACTGCTGCCGACGCGCCGCTGTAAGGACCTCATAAAGTTACTTATCCGCATGTTGGGTGTATTTCAGCACAGGTTGGACGGGTGCAAGTGTCTTTCGCAGACCTTTATCTTGCCTCGGCGCTCGCCTGTACTGAAATAAGTGACTTCCCGAGCATCTTATCCCGCCCTCCGCCTTTACCCGTGCCTCCACTCTCCCCCTTCGCCGCCCCCGACTGGCCCCTTCTGCCGCTCCCCGCCTCCTCCCCTCACCGATCTAACCGAAGGGAATCATATCCAATTTACGCACGAATCCATGACAGGTATAGGTAAATTCGACCTCAATCGGCTACTATAAGAGGAGAGACAGGCATGGAAGGAGTGCGTCAAATGGAAAAAATGAAGCGGGGAGACGGAAAGCAAGGCGGCAAGCTGGCGAGCGGCGTTTGGATAGGGATTGCAATCATGATGATGACGATTATGTTATCGGCATGCTCGTCATCGCAGTCGGAAGGAAACGGCCCCGCGGACGGGAGCGATGTGAAGGTCGACTTTACGACCGATCCCGCTCCGGTGCATGCAGGAGACAGCATAACGCTGCAAGGCCTGGTGACGGGGCTTGCGACGCTGGATGGCGCTCAGTTCGCCTTCGATATTCGCAAGTCGGATTGGAAGCGGCTGCCCGAGCTTATTAACGCGAAGCTGGATGACAAGGGCAAGACGTTCATCGCGGATACGACGTTTACAGAGCCGGGACGTTATTATGTTTTTCTCCACTTATACCAAGGCGATCTGCACATTACGAAAAAGAAGGAATTAGTGGTCGAGGAATAGACGTGGCGGCAATCGACTGGCGCGGGCGGGAATAATTCGGAAGCGGGGCGGGCAAGATGAATGGAAAAAAGGGTGACCCACAAACATGCCAGTTCGTACTTGGCTCGCCGCCGCTTCGGCATGCGTCTTGCTGCTCGTTCCGACCTCGCCGTTTGCCTCTAATGAGGCCGTTGCCGCACCGACCAAGAAAGACCGTTACTATTACGAAAGCCGTGGCGACGTCGTATGGGAAGTAAAAACGAATCGTCCGCTAATCGCGCTGACGTTCGATGACGGCCCGGATCCGAGGCAGACGAACGAAATATTGGACTTATTGAAGCAATACGAAGCGAGATGCACGTTCTTCGTCGTAGGGAAACGGGTAGAGGCTTTTCCGGATACGGCGCTTCGAATCGTCCGGGAGGGGCATGAAATTGCCAACCATACGTACAACCACACCTATTTTCAAAATAGCTCCGAGCAGCAAATTCAGGCCGAGCTGGAACGAACGGAGGAAGCGATCCAGAAAGCGACAGGACAGCATTCCGTCCTGTTCCGGCCTCCCGGCGGCATGTTTAACGAACGGCTTGTCGCCACCGCGAACGGCATGGGGCTTAAGCCGATTCTATGGTCCTGGCATCAGGACACGCGCGACTGGGTGCGTCCCGGCGTCTGGCAAATAACGAACAAAGTGCTGCGCAATGCGCACAATGGCGATATTGTATTGTTTCACGATCATGTAGACGGCAAGACGCAGACGATTACCGCGCTGGAGACGATTCTGCCGGAGCTCCACCGTCGGGGGTTTCGATTCGTTACCGTGTCGGAGCTAATGAAGGATGCGGTCTCGCAGACGCCGCCGCCGAATTTGGTGCCGCCGCCATTTCCGTCATCGACAACCAAATGAACAACCAACTACCAGACTAACGGACGGGCGATCCTCGCATCATAATGGGCGGAGGTGATTTGCTTGCGCAAAAAAACAGGCGCAGTGGTGCTGGCTGTAACATTGATGGTGTCGACGACGACGGCTTGCGGTGCTTACCGCCACAACGATAAGGCCGATCAGTACAGAACGCGTAATCTTAGCGAGCCCGCTCCTTATCTGAACCAATCGCGTCCTTATTCAACGCCTTACGGCAGCAAAAGCTCTACGGGCTACAGCAATAACACCGGCACCCGTTATTTGAACAACGGAGATATGGCCAAGACGACGGCCAACAAGGCGCTCGCAGACCGCATAGCGAAAAAAGCGACGGCGGTTCGCGGCGTAGACAAAGCGACCGTGTTCGTGCACGGCAAAAACGCGCTTGTCGGCCTTGATGTGAAGCATGGCATGAACACCCGCTCGGTGGAAACGAAAGTGCGCAACAGCGTCAAAAGCTTGGAGCCCGGCTATAAGGTTCACGTCACGAGCGACAAAGCGCTGCATGGCCGCATTCAGCAGCTTCAGACCCGTCTGAACGGAACGAGCGGCATGAACACGAACGGCGCCAACCGTGGCGGCACGTACGATTCGTACAGCCTGAACGGGCTGAATCATACGCCTTCCGGCAGCCGTCTCGACATGTACAACGATTATGCGAACCGGCCGTATACGCTGAATAACGGCTCGTACAGCATGCATGGCGCCAACGTTCCGGACATGTACAACAATAACGCGTACAATACGAACCGTTATAACGACGGCTACGGGATGAACGGCACGAGCCGCGGCCTTGGCATGGACGGCACGAGCCGCGGCCTTGGCATGGACGGCACGAGCCGTGGCCTTGGCATGGACGGCACGAACCGCATGTTCGATTACGATGGCATGAATCGCGGTCTTGGCTTTGACGGCAATTATTCGCAGAACCATCCGATCCGATCGATGGCGGACGATGTCGGCGATATTATCCGCGATATCGGCAACACCATTACGTACCCGCTGCGATAACGATAACGGCGGCAAGGCATATAGAGGCGAACCATGCGCGTTCCGCGATGCGTGGTTCGCCTTTATTTTTGTTTTCGGTAAGCGCCCGGCGAAATGCCGTATTGCGATCGGAACAGCCGGTGAAAATAAGCGTAGCTCCCGAGACCGGTATCCAAGGCAATCTGCTCCAGCGGCAGCACGCTGTGATCGAGCAGCTTGACGGCGCGGGCGAGGCGAAGCTGCTGCGCATAGCCGATAATAGACACGCCGAAATGCGATTTGAACAGGTGAACCGCCCTTGAGACGCTAAGACCGGTATGCTGCGCCACATCGTGCAGCTTCAGCTCTCCGTAAGCATGCTCCTCTACGTATTGACGCATCCGCAGCGCATGGTGAGCGGAAGGGGATTGTATATCCGGCGTTTCTTCAATCGCGCGGTCGATCAGCATAAGCAGCGACCAGACGAGCGATGTGACGATGGCCGTCGAGCCGCCGTCGAGCCTTCTTTTCTCCATGACGATCTGATGCCATACCGATTGAATCCGGCTGTCCTCGACGATCGTCGTCAAGGTCGGCCGCCGTTTCTGCTCCCACCATTCCCGCATGCCGGGTCCATTGCTCATGACGTAATAGTCGCCGGACATCGCATTCCCTTCCTCCCCAAGCCCTATGCGCAGATCGTATATATCGCCGGGCTGGAACAACAGCAAATGCCCGGGCCGGATCGCGACAATCTCCCCATCGACGAGCGCCTGGCACATCCCTTCCACCTGAAGTCTTACGATATAAGTATCAAGACCGCTTTCATAATGCTGGCGAAAAGGATGCCGGTGCTTCGAATACTCGCTAAGGTGGACAAATATTTCGTTCATCCCAACGTCCTCCTCTTTCGAACGATTGAAACAAGTTCAATCAGATTGTTGATGTTTTTAGCTATATTGTTTCTTCAAGGGTCGGACTGGTTCCTATTATAATAAATGCATTACAGAACAGGAAGGGGACCTACAGACCCATATGAACGCACGCAAGATTCGCATCATTCAGACCTCGCAAGGAACGCAGGACCGGTTGGCCGAGACGGCATCGCTCGAACTGCGCGACGATGCGCAGGGCATCGAGAACCAGATCATTAACGTATACGACGATATCGAATTCCAGTCGATCGTCGGCTTCGGCGGCGCCATTACGGAAGCGTCGGCCGTGACGGCTTCGAAATTGAGCGAAGCGAACGGCAAGCGCATTCTGAACGCGTACTACGATGAGCAGGACGGCATCGGCTACACGATCTGCCGCACGCATATCAACAGTTGCGACTTCGCGCTGGGCAACTACACCTATGTGCAAGACGGCGACGAGGAGCTACATACGTTCGACATTAGCCGCGACCGCGAGCTGATGATTCCTTATATCAAGCAAGCGAAAGCGCTGGCAGGCGACAATTTCACATTCTACGCTTCGCCTTGGAGTCCTCCGGCATGGATGAAGACGAACGGCGAAATGAACAACGGCGGCAAGCTGAAGCCGGAATACCGCTCGGCTTGGGCTCGTTATTACGTCAAATTTATCGAAGCTTACGAAGTGGAAGGCTTGCCGCTATGGGGCCTGACGGTACAGAATGAAGCCAAAGCGGTGCAAATCTGGGATTCCTGCATCTACACGGCGGAAGAAGAGCGCGATTTCGTCCGCGACCATCTCGGGCCGCAGTTGCATCAAGCGGGCTACGAGGATGTGAAGGTCATGGTCTGGGACCATAACAAGGAGCGCGTATACGACCGTGCAAAGATAGCATTCGACGATGCGGAAGCTTCCCAATATATATGGGGCATCGGCTTCCACTGGTATTCCGGCGATCATTTCGAAGCGCTTCAAGCGGTGCAGAAGCGTTATCCGAACAAAGGGCTCATGTTCACGGAAGGCTGCCACGAGGGCGGCGTTCAGATCGGCTCGTGGAAGAGCGGCGAGCGCTATGCGCATGACATTATGGGCAATCTGAACAACGGCATGTCCGGCTGGACGGATTGGAACATCGTGCTCGACGAGCAAGGCGGGCCGAACCACGTCGCCAACTATTGCGACGCTCCGATCATTGCGGATACGAAGAACGACTCGCTTACGTTCCAGTCTTCCTACTATTACATCGGCCACTTCAGCAAATATATTCGTCCGGGCGCTGTCCGCATCGGCTGTACGAAGTATACGGAGAGCTTGTCGACGACGGCGTTCCGGAATCCGAACGGCGAGATTGCCGTCGTCGTTTTGAATCGTACCGACGATCGGCATCCTTATGTCATTCGCAACAACGAGCAAGTAGCGGAGGGCGGCATCCCGGCTCACTCGATCCAGACGCTGCTGTTTCCAAGCGCCTAACGTCCAACAAGGGAGGAATGTCGATGATTTCAACGGTGAAGGACTCATGGTTGACGCCTGCGATAAGATCGCAAGCGGAGCGGCTGCTGTCCCGTATGACGCTGGAGGATAAGGTCGGTCAGATGACTCAGTACGATTGGGGCTTCAACCCGATCAATCCGGAGACGGGCGAATCGCAGCGCGATCTGCTGCGGGAAGAAATTCGGCAAGGACGAGTCGGCTCGATCTTCAACTTGTCGGGGGCGGAGGAAGCGAACGAGCTGCAGCGGCTTATTCGGGACAATACGTCGCTCGGCATTCCGCTGCTGATCGGCCGCGACGTCATTCACGGCTATAAGACGGTATTCCCGATTCCGCTTGCGCAAGCATCGGCTTGGAATCCGGAGCTGGCGCGCAAGACGGCGGAGGCCGCGTCGCGCGAATCGATGGCCGACGGCGTTGCCTGGGTATTCGCTCCGATGATCGATATTAGCCGCGATCCGCGCTGGGGACGCATCGCGGAGAGCATAGGCGAAGATCCACTGCTTACGTCGGACTACGCGAAGGCATGGGTAGAAGGCTCGCAGGTGGACGACGGTCCGGGCTTGGCCGCGGCAAGCTGTCCGAAGCATTTTGCCGGATACGGCCTGGCGGAAGCGGGCCGCGATTACAATACGGTCGACTTGTCCGACCGCGTGCTGCGCGAAGTCATTCTGCCGCCGTTCAAGGAAGCGATCGACGCCGGCGCGCTCAGCATTATGGCGTCCTTCAACGAGATCAACGGCATCCCGGCCTGCGCCAACCCGTACTTGCTGCGGACGATTCTGCGCGAGGAATGGGGCTTTGAAGGCATCGTCGCCAGCGACTATAACGCGCTGCAAGAGCTGATTACGCACGGCGTGGCGGGCAGCGAGGAAGAGGCGTGCGAGCGAACCGTGCTCGCAGGCTGCGATATGGATATGCATTCGGGCATCTATATGCGCCATCTGCCGAGGCTCGTCCGGGAAGGCCGCGTACCGGAAGCGGTCGTGGACGAATCCGTCCTTCGCATTCTTGCGGTGAAGATCAAGCTCGGCTTGATGGAGAAGCCGTTCGTCGAAGCGGCGGCTCCGGAGGCGGCCGCAGCCGCCCGCGCCGAGTTCACGGAGCTGGCGCGCGAGGCGGCGCGCCAATCGATCGTCCTGCTGCGCAACGAGAACGAGCTTCTCCCGCTCCGCAAGGGCGGACTCTCGATTGCCGTCATCGGACCGCTGGCGGATAACCGCAAGGATCCGCTGGGCTGCTGGGCGTTCGACGGCAGTACGGAAGATGTCGTCAGCATACTGGCGGGCATTCGGCAATCGGCGGGAACGGCGGCCGTTCATTATGCGGAAGGCTGCGGCATCGAAGACGACTCGGAGGACGGATTCGCCGAAGCGCTTGAGGCGGCGCGCCGGGCGGACGTCGTCGTGATGGCGCTTGGCGAATCGCTCGAGATGAGCGGCGAGTCGCGCTCCCGCGCAAGTCTCGATCTGCCGGGCGCGCAGCGCCGTCTGGTCGAAGCGGTCGCCGCGCTCGGCAAGCCGGTTGCGGTCGTGCTGCTGAGCGGCAGGCCGCTTGCGCTGCCTTGGCTTGCGGATCGCGCCGACGCGCTCGTGCAAGCTTGGCATCTCGGGGTACAAAGCGGCAGCGCGATTGCCGACGTATTATTCGGCGATTATAATCCGGGCGGCCGCCTGCCGGTGACGTTCCCGCAGAACGTCGGGCAAGTGCCGATCTATTATTACCGGAAGAAGACGGGACGACCGCCTGCCGGCGTCTATTCTTCCTATTATATCGACTCGACGACGGAGCCGCTGTATCCGTTCGGTTACGGCCTCAGCTACACGAGCTTCTCGTACGGACCGGTCGTCGCCTCCCGCAAGTCGATCCCCGCGGACCGGGAGTTGACGGTTTCCGTCGCGATCGAGAACACCGGCAGCCGCGCCGGCGAAGAAGTGGTGCAGTGTTATGTGCGCGATGAAGTCGCGAGCGTGACGCAGCCGCTCAAGAGGCTGATCGGCTACCGCAAAGTGAAGCTCGCGCCGGGCGAAGCGGCAGTCGTATCGTTCAGCGTCGGAGCGGGCGAGCTTGCCATTCTGGACGCGGCGATGAACAAGACGGTGGAGCCGGGCGAATTTACGCTATGGATCGGTCCGAATGCAAGCAGCGGAGAATCGGTATCGATTAAGGTAGAACGCTAATCCAAGCGCGGCGCTCGCCGCCGCGCGCCATTATAGACAAGGCATTGACCTCGATGGAAATCGATCGTCAATGCCTTTTTATATGACAATGGCGCAAATAACGGGGCGACAACATTCGACAATACTCGATTTCTGGTTGGAAATCGTACAAGATCAACGTCGCATAATCGTTAATTTTGTACAGTTTTCGTTAACCAGTGTTCTAGAATAGGGGGGTATTCTGACTTACTATTAAAGCACTAAGACAATAAGTTGGTGAAGAGATGAAGCAAGTGGCAAAAGAAGTATTGCGTTCGAATGCTGCGCCGGAATTGGCCGGGGAGCCGGTCAAGACGCCGTCGGTGTGGCTGCGGTTCATTAGGCAATGGGACTTCCAGCTAATGATACTGCCTGCTGTCGTGTTTCTGCTCGTATTCAACTACGCTCCCATGTACGGCATTCTGCTGGCGTTCAAGGAGTACAACCTGTTCAAAGGGTTCGCGGACAGTCCTTGGGTAGGTACGATGCACTTTCGGATGTTTTTCGAGTCGCCCGAGTTTTGGGACATTATACGCAACACGTTCTGTATAGCATTGCTGAAGCTGGCCATCGGCTTCCCGGCGCCGATCATTCTGGCGCTTATGCTTAACGAAGTTGGCGGATTGTTCAAGCGGGTCGTCCAGACGATCACGTACATTCCGCACTTTATGTCCTGGATCGTCATCTCCGGTCTCGCCTTTTCCATGCTTGCCGCCGATCACGGCGCGCTGAACGACTTGCTCGTGAAGCTGCACATCGTCAAGGACCCGGTGAACTGGCTGTCGGAGCCAAAATATTTCTGGGGCATTCTCGTCGGCTTGAACGTCTGGAAGGAGATCGGCTTCGGATCGATCGTCTACCTGGCGGCCATAATCGGCATCGACCCGTCGCTGTACGAATCGGCCTCGCTGGACGGCGCCAGCCGGTTCAAGCAAATTTTCTTAATTACGATTCCGAGCATTATGCCGATCATGATGATTTTCCTCATCCTTGGTATCGGCAACATTTTGACGGCAGGTTACGAAGACATTCTGGTCCTTACTCGGAACTTGAATAACGGTATTATGCTTCCAATCGGCAACGTTCTGGATACCTATGTCTACCAGATGGGCATTTTGAATCAACGGTACTCGTATGCATCGGCAGTCGGCTTGTTCAAATCGGTGCTTAGCGTAGTCCTTCTCGTCATTGCCAACGCATCCGCAAGAAAATTCGGCAGGACGAGCCTTTGGTAGCCTATAGAATTCGGATTGAGGTGAAACAACGATGAAATTGTCTCTTAGCGATAAAGTGATGAAAGCGATCATCTATGGGCTGCTCCTCTGCCTCGCTTTCATTACGTTCTATCCGTTCTGGAATTCGCTCGTGCTTTCGTTCAACATCGGGTCGGACGCCGCCGCCGGCGGCATCACCTTCTGGCCCCGCAAGTTTACGCTTGAGAACTACCAGCTTGTATTCAAGGAAAAAACGATCTACCACGCTTATCTGATTACGATTCTTCGTACGCTGATCGGCACGCTCGTCTCGATGTTCTTCACGGCCATGTTTGCTTACGCGATGTCGAAGAAAGGGATCGTATTCAAAAAGTTTTATACGCTGTTTGCGATCTTTACGATGTTTTTCCAAGGCGGTCTCATTCCGTACTTCATCATCGTCTATAATCTTCACCTGTACAACACGTTCCTGTTCCTCGTTCTTCACGGGATGATTAGCGTATACAACATGATTATTTTCCGGACGTTCTTCATGGAGCTGCCGGACGGACTTGAGGAGTCGGCGAAAATCGACGGCTGCTCGAACTTCGGCGTCTTCTTCCGGATCGTTATACCGATCTCGGGGCCGGTTATTGCAACGCTGTCGCTGTTCACGGCCGTATTCTTATGGAACGACTGGTTCACGCCGTCCGTGTTCATCAACAATCAGAACCTGATTCCGCTGCAGACGACGCTTGTCCAGATTATTAACGCCGGCGCCACTGCGTCGCTTCTGACGAACGTCAACGCGCATACCGCGGCGATGCTTCAGAATACGGTCACGGTCAAGACGCTGCAAATGGCGACGATGATGGTCGCGACGCTGCCGATTCTCGCCGTCTATCCGTTCCTGCAACGATTTTTTGTCAAAGGCGTGCTGGTCGGCTCCTTGAAGGAGTAGACGGCATACCGCGGAAATTTTCACTTCGGTTATAGATTGGCCCGTCTGACGAGGCGCGCCGATTGGATAACATATAAAATTTATAGCTGCGAGAGGGGTAAACGTATGCTTAGAAAGAAATCGTTTCATTGGCTCTTGATTATGACGGTAGGCGCGACGATGGCTTTGTCGGCTTGCTCCGACTCTAAAGACGAGCCTAAGAAAGAGCAACAGCCTGCGGCTCAGACAGAGACGGCTGCGGAAGGCTCGGGCGATACGACGAAAGAAGATGCGGCAGAGCCGGTAAGCGAAGACGTTAAAGCGAAGGTGAAGCCGGTTACGTTCTCGAACTTCGTCAACTATGACTGGTATACGGCGCCGACGTGGAACGAGCGTCCGCATGCGCAATGGATTACGGATAATCTGGGCGTAACGATGGAAGCGGTTCAATCGAACGGCGCAGCGGCGTCCAAGCTTAATTCGATGATCGTATCGAACCAGCTTCCCGACGTTATCGTAACGGACCGAGGCAAAGACGTGGAGCGTCTCGTCACGGCAGGCAAGCTCGTCGCGCTCGATCCGTACCTTGAGAAGTATCCGGAGTTCGTGAAGACGATCGGCGAGCAGACGCTGAACATGCTCCGCAGCTCCGACGGCAAGCTGTATCAGATTCCGAACTGGTTCATCAACGGCACGAACGGCAACGGCAACGGCGCTTACATCGTCGAGAAGAAAATTTATTCGGAGCTCGGCTCCCCGGCGCTCGAGACGTGGGACGATCTCGAAGCTTATCTAAAGCAAGTCAAAACGAAATATCCGGACGTTACGCCAATCGACTTCGGCGAAATGCGCGGCAGCGAGTCCCAATTCATCGGCATGCTGTACAGCGGCGCGGCCGACGGCCGTACGCCTGCATTCGCCTCGCCGGGCGCGGGCTCCGTATTCGGCATACCGGAAGGCGACAAGCTGACGTCGGTATACCTTGACCCGGCATTCACGGATACGGCGCTGTTCGCAAGCCGCTTGTTCCGCGAAGGACTGACGTCGAAAGACGCCTTCACGCAAACGCGCGATCAAGTAAAAGAAAAGCTGATGAACGGCCAAATCGCCGTATTCGGCGCTTATGACTCGACGGTTGAAGGTCTCGGCCGCGAAGCGAACAACAACTTGAAGGCGAAAGACGCTAACGACGGCTATATGGTCATCTGGCCGGTTCACAAAGAGGGCGTCGACAAGAACAAAGTGTATCCTTCAGGCTACAACACGCTGGGCTGGAACGTAAACGTTATTACGACGAACGCGAAAGATCCGGAAGCGATCTTCTCGTACATGAACTGGGCAATCAGCCCTGAAGGTCAGCAAATTATTTTCTTCGGCCCTCCGGGACTGTTCTACGACAAAGTCGAAGACGGCGTTCCGCTTCCGAACGACGCTTACATCAACCGCGATCTGAAGAAATACGACGAGCTGAAAATCGGCGAGTTCAACTGGTACGGCAACACGGCTTACGTCGACGGCACGAAAGCGAAGCGCGAGCTGCTGCTGCCGGAAGAAGCGCAAGACTGGACGACGATCGCTCAATCGACGGTTGCGTTCAAAACGTCTCTTGACGTGACGCAATATTCGAATCTGTCCCCGGTTCCGAACTCGGAAGAAGGCATCATCATGCAGCGTCTGGACGACTACTACAAAACGCTCCTTCCTAAGCTCGTATTCTCGAAGAGCGACGACGAAGTGAAGAAGCTGATCGCAGATGCGCAGACGGAATCCGTCAAGCTGGGTTACGACAAGGTGCTCGATTGGAAAACCGAGCAATGGCAAAACAATCTTAAGATCATGAGCGGTAAATAATAGCGGCAACTGGAAGAAAAAGAGGGTATACTAGAGAGTATACCCTCTATTTCCTATTTCACGATCAAGGAGTCCGAACGAGATGTATAAAGCGATACTTGTGGATGACGAAAACTTCGATCTCATCGGTATGCAGCAGCTTATTCCTTGGGCAGCTTTACAAATTGAAATCGTTTACAGCACCACTAAACCGTTAGCGGCGTTAACCTATATCCAGAACAACGAAATCGACATCCTTGTCTCCGATATCAAGATGCCTGTCATGACCGGTCTGGAGCTCGCGAAGAACGCGCTGGAACGGAACCCCGGGCTAAAGGTATTGTTTATTAGCGGTTATCAGGATTTTGAATATGCGAAGCAAGCGTTATATATGAAAGCGGACGGATACATATTGAAGCCGGTGGATGACGACGAAATTATTCGAACGCTTCAAGGAATCGTACGATCGCTGGACGAGCGGGCGCGCGTCGAGCCGCCGGACATACCGCCGGAATCGTTCCGTTTCATTCGACAAAATTTGATGCAGCAGTTGATGGAAGGCTCGATCAGCGAAGCGTCGCTGCAGACGCTTCTGCAGCAATACCCGCTCGAGCTGTCGGCTCAGGCGGCCGTCGGCGTCGTCGTCGAGATCGACCGGAAGGCAAGCGGGCGGATGGAGCAGAGCGCCGACGCGCTCGTGCAAGCGGACATTGCCGGACTTGTAACGGAATGGATCGATTCGAGGGGAATCGGGGTGTGGAGCGCGCTGTCTTCGAGCCGGATCGGAATCGTATATAACGGCGGCGCGGAGGAGGCGATTCGGGATTTGAACGGTCTGCTCGTCCATATTCGTGCGCATGGCGGAGGTATGACCGTTACGATCAGTTGCGGACGGGCTGCCTCCGAGCCGCAGGAGCTGCCGGGATCGTTCAAGGAAGCGCGGGAGCTCATGGATTGCAAAATGTTCATCGGCAAAAACCGGCTCATCCTGCCCGGCGCCCTGATGACGCCGGCCGTACGGGACGCGAAGGATATGAACTCGATATTGGACGGGCTGTTCGCGGCCATATCGAATTATGCGCTCGTTGCCGTATGCGACTATATCGAGGAATTGTTCGACATTATCCGGTCGTTCGCGGAGCCGGTCAAAGTGTATCATTTTTCCACCCATATCGTATCCCGTCTGGACGGCTACTTGAGCGACTCGGGCGCTTCGTCCGACGCTCTGGCCGCCTGGAAGGAGGAAGGCTTCGCCGCCGCTTTGCAGTTCGAGACGATCGACGATATCAAGTCGTGGCTTCGCCGCACCGCCTTCGAGCTGTCGGAGCTGATCTACATGCGCCGGCAGAAGCCGGCATGGAGGCTGTACGCGGACATCGAGCAATACGTGACGACGCATCTGTCCCAAGATATTACGCTCAAAGAGGTGGCGAGCCGCTTCTCGTATTCGCCGAACCATTTTGGCGTGCTGTTCAAGGAGCAGGTCGGCGTCAGCTTCAACGATTATGTCGTTAGCCGCCGGATGAACAAGGCGAAGGAAATGCTGCTGAACCCGCACTACAAAATATACGAGATCGCGGATCAAGTCGGGTATAAGAGCTTGACTTATTTCAGTCGGATGTTCAAGGAAGCGTTCGGCATGACGCCGGGAGACTACAGAAAGCAGGGCTGATGCGCGCATGAAGAGCTGGAAGCAGAGTTATATGCCCTTTCACTATAAGCTGTTCTTATCGTATTTCATTCTTGTCATTACGCCTATTGCGGTGATCGGCACTTATTCGTACGTCACCTCCGTTCAGACGATGGAGAATCAGACGAGAAACAGCCTGCAAGTGAACATGAAGCAGGTCAGCAGCAATATCCAGTACCGGGTGGACGATGTCGTCCGGGTGTCCGACGAAATTTATAAGGACCAGTTGCTGTCGCAGTATTTGGCCGGGAGGTATGTAGATTGGGAACGGTATAAAATTACGACGCAGTACGTCATTCCGCGGCTGGATACCGCCATTCATTTGCCGAAGCTATCGATTAATCTTACTCTATATCTCGATCAATCGAATTTGGCCGAGTATTACTACAACGATATGGAGAAGTCGCTCGCTCTGAACGAAAGGCATTTTGAAATCCGGTACACCCAGCGGATCGGCAACGAATCCTGGTACAAAAATTTGAAGCTCGCGTATAACGACGTCGTATGGCAGCAGGTGGGGCAGGATGCGGAGTTCGGCTTCATCTCGATGCTTCGTCCGCTGATGGACTACGATTCGCTGAAGCCGATCGGGCTTATCCGCCTGACGATGAAGCTGGACGATATATTCGAGGACGTCGATTTGAACCAACTGGGCGAAGGGTCGAAAATGTTCGCGATCGATGCCAAGCAGCAATTGCTGTACGCGAATACGCCCGGTTCGGGCAAGCAGGAGCCGACCGCGCTGCTGGAAGAAGCGGAGAAGTATATGCGGCTGACGTGGACGATCAACAACATGCCGGTAAGCCTCGTTGCGCTCGTGCCGGAGTCTTCCTTCAAGGAAAGCTCGAAGAAGGTGCGGGACATCACGATCTTGCTCTGCGTCATCAGCTTCGTCGTCCTGACGTTAATCAGCTTATTCGTCGCGCGCATGCTGTCGAAACGGATTATGAAGCTGAACCTGTCGCTTAAGGCGTTCAAGGAAGGGGAGCTTCACCGCCGGATTTATTACAGCGGCAAGGACGAGTTCGCGGAAATCGCCGAGTCGTTCAACGACATGGCCTCCACGACGCAGAAGCTGATCGACGAGGTGTACATCAGCAAGCTGGAGAAGAAGGATACGGAGCTGCAAATTCTCCATTCGCAGATCAATCCGCATTTTTTGTACAACACGTTTTCTTCGATCAGCCGAATGGCCAAGCTTGGCGAGATTGAGCTGCTTCACGAAATTATACGCGAGCTGGCCAAGTTCTACCGATTGACGCTGAACAAAGGCGAGATGCTCATTCCTATCGAGAAGGAGCTTCAAATTATCGAGGCTTATCTGGCGATACAGAATATGAAGTGCGCCGGCAGAATCAAAGTGCAATATCAGACCGAGGACGAGCTGCTCGGGTACGAGACGGTGAAGTTTATTTTGCAGCCGTTCGTCGAGAATGCGCTGGAGCATGCCTGGTACGACGACGAAATTCATATCGGGATTTCCGTGTACAGGAGCGGCGTTTATTTAATTATGGAAGTGAACGACAACGGGCTTGGCATGAAGCAGGAGACGATTCAGCAAATTTTTGCTCCGGGTCCGGAAGCGGTCGGCTACGGCATTCGCAACGTCGATCAGCGCATCAAGCTGCATTACGGCAAAGAGTATGGCGTCTCCATTACGAGCGAGGTCGGCGTCGGCACGAAGGTGAAGCTTACGCTTCCGACGGTAGAATACGGAAGAAAAATACAGACCGAATAAAAATGCTTTATTCCACAAATTGGGCTGAATGGGCGCCTCTGGCGGGCCATTCGGCCCGTTTTTTGTTATGCGGAGCTATAATATCGTCATTTGACGTATTGATCTTGAATTAATGACACTTTTCGTTAGTTAGGATAGTGTTTTTGAAAGCGCCATCAAACTAGAATATGGTTGTAAATCGAACGGAGGGGGAAGACGGATGAGCAGACGCAAGACGATTGGCAGACGGACGAAGCAATGGGCAGCGATGGCGCTATGCGCGCTGATGTTAAGCTCATATTTGCCGTCGGCGGCAGCGGCGGCCTCGGCGCCAGCCGGAGCGGCCAAGGATGATTTGCAAGGACATTGGGCGGAGAACGAAATCCGCGATTGGAACGGCAAAGGATTGATGAACGGGTTCGAGGACGGCACCTACCGGCCGGATCAGACGGTAACCCGCGCGCAATTCGCGAAGCTCGTGAACGGGCTGTTCGGATTCGCCGCTCCGTCTGCGGAATCGGCGCCGTTCACCGATATAGCGGCAGACGCTTGGTATAACGAGCCGGTCGCGGCCGCGAAGCAGGCGGGTTATATTAACGGCTATCCGGACGGAACGTTCAAGCCGGGCGCGTCCGTAACCCGGCAGGAAGCGGCCAAAATGACGGCGGCGCTGTTCCATCTGAAAGCGGGAGCGGGCGACACGCTGAGCGGCTTCACGGACGCTTCGGGTGTAAGCGCATTCGCCAAGGAAGCGCTGAGCGGTCTGGTCGCCGGCGGATATTTGAAAGGCTTTGCCGACGGAACGGTTCGTCCAACCAAGCCGATGACGAGGGCGGAAGCGGTCGTGCTGCTGGACAGGCTGGCGGGCGAGGTGCTGAATCAAGCCGGGAAAGCCGACGGATTGTCCGCGAAGGGCAATCTCATGATTACGACGAAGGACGTGTCGCTTAGCGATTCGACGGTTGGCGGCCATTTGCTCTTGACCGCAGGCATCGGCGAAGGCGATTCGCATCTCGAAGGCGTAACGGTTAAAGGCACGACTTACGTGAACGGCGGGGGCGTACACAGCATTTACTTCACCGCATCGGAACTTGAAGACATGGAGATCGACAAAAAAAGCTCGCCGGTGCGGGTCGTGTTCTCGGACGGTTCGAGCGCGGGCGATATGAACGTATTGTCGGACGCGATCATCGAGATCGGCGCGGGCAGCACGGTCGGACAGGCTACGATCGGTCCGGAGGCGTCGGGAACGACGATTACGGCCGAGGGAACGATCGAGCGGCTGGATATCGGCGCGGACGGCGTAACGGTGAACGGACAGCCGGCGACGAACGGCTCAAGCGTTGCAATTGTGAACGGCCAACTCACATCGCAGCAAGGAGGCGGCAACGGCGGCTCTTCGACGGGCGGCACGGGCGGCACGGGCGGCAATCCGGGCGGCGGCAACCCAGGCGGCTCCAATCCCGACGACGGCAACCAGGAGAACCGATGGGAGCTGGTCTGGAGCGATGAATTCGACGGCAGCGGCTCGAATCTGGATACGAACGGCATCGATCTGGACAAGTGGTCGTATCAGGAAGGAACGGGCGCTCAATACGGTCTCGAGGGCTGGGGTAATAACGAGCAGCAGTATTACCGCAAGGACAACCTTAAGGTAGCCGACGGCAAGCTCGTGATCGAAGCGCGCAAAGGCGACTATCAAGGCAAGCCTTATACGTCGGGCCGTCTGTATACGGAGCCGACATTCGCCAAGACGTACGGCAAATTCGAAGCGAAGATCAAGATGCCGACGGGAGAAGGCATTTGGCCGGCGTTCTGGATGATGCCGAGGGACAGCGAATACGGCGTATGGGCATCCTCCGGAGAGCTCGACATTATGGAAGTGCGCGGTCGTCTGCCGGAGGAAGCGGCGGGCACGATCCATTACGGCAAGCCGTGGCCGAACAACAAATCGACCGGCGGGGACTATCACTTCCCGGCAGGCGAAGATATTACCGGCGAGCACGTATACGGCGTAGAGTGGGAGCCGGGCGAAATCCGGTGGTACGTCGACGGGCAACTGTTCCAGAAGCTGAACAATTGGGACAGCACCGGCGACAATATGCCGGCGAAGTACGCTTATCCCGCTCCGTTCGACAAGCCGTTCTATATGATTCTCAATCTGGCTGTCGGCGGCAATTTCGACGGCGGCAGAATTCCGCCGGACAACAAGCTGCCGGCTAAAATGGAAGTCGATTATGTTCGCGTATACGACAAAGTCGGCGGGTATAATCATTCGGTCGTCGAGCCGGAGGTAACGAAGGAGCCGATTGCGGAGCCTTACAAGCATGCCGTCGACGGCAGCTACGTATACGATCCGCAATATACGCACGGCTTCACGACGATTGCCGATGGAGATACGGCGCTCGAACCGAATTATTGGAATCTCGCGAAGATCAACACGTTCGGCGGCAGCGCTTCGGCCTCGACCGAAACGATTGGCGACAGCACATTCGCGAAGGTGAACATTAGCGGCGGTGGCAATGCCGTTCACGCCGTACAGTTGATTCAGAACGTAACGCTTGGCAAAGGGCGCTGGTACAAGCTGAGCTTCGACGCGAAATCGGACGGCAACCGGACGATGGTCGTCAAGTTCGGAGGCGGGGCCGACCGGGGCTGGGGAACGTATTCCGATACGCTGGAAGCGGCGCTGACGGGCGAGATGCAGTCGTATCAATTGGCGTTCCGCATGGATGCCGACACCGACCCGCTCGCGCGGCTTGAGTTCAATATGGGCCTGAGCACGAAGCCGATATGGCTCGGCAACGTGAAGCTCGTTGAAGTGGATGCGGTCGATCCTTATCGCGAAGACGAGGCCAAGGAGCCGATTGGCGGCAATCACGTATACAACGGCACGTTCGACCTCGGCCGTGTCGATCGGATGACGTATTGGCATTTTGCGGCGGACGGAGCGGCAGCTTCCGCGTCGGTCAATGCGGACCGTCAATTCGTGGCGGCAATTACGGACGGCGGAGCAAGCGCCGATGCGGTCAAGCTGACGCAGAAAGGCATTCAGCTTGTGGAAGGCAACGATTACGAGCTGACGTTCAAAGCGAAAGCGACGGCGTCAAGAACGATCGGCGTCGGCGTTGCGCGGGCGGACGACAGTCCGGCTGTCGACAAGCAGACGGTCGAGCTGACGACGGACTGGACGACGCATAAGGTTTCGTTCTCGACCGGAGACGGCGTATCCGATGCCGCAGGACAGCTTCAACTGCTGTTGGGCGGCTTGGCAGGCAGCGTGACGATTGACGATGTCGTATTGAAGCGGCTGACAAACCATAATGTCGGCGAGCTTCCGCTTGCGGATCAATTCCCGCTGAAGAACGGCGATTTCTCTAACGGCAAGACGGCATGGAGCGAGCATGTGCAGGGCCGCTACGACGGCTGGGGCTCCAGCGCACAGTTCGGCATAGAGCAAGGCGAGATGAAGATCGCTATTGCGAACGAGGGCGTGAATCCTTGGGACGTCATGCTGATGCAGACGGACTTCGCCCTGCATAAGGATCAGGTGTATATCGTATCGGCCGATATCCGGTCGACGAAGCCGCGCGCTACGGAAATTGTCGTAGACGCGGGCGGAACGCGGTACGTGTCGGAGAAAGTGAACCTGACCGCAAGCACGCAGACGTTCCGTTACGAGCTTCCGGTCACGAGCGACTTGACGGCATCGTTCAAGCTGCTGCTCGGCAAGCTGGAAGGCGAAGCGGCCCTGACGGCACACGATGTGTACGTCGACAACGTACGCGTTGAGCTGAAGAATGCAAGAGAGCGCGCCTTCCTGATCCGCAACGGCGATTTCGCTGCCGGAGACGAAGGCTGGAACACGCATTTGCAAGGCCTATATGACGGCGATTCGAGCGCGCAGTTCTCGACCGCGGGCGGCGCGTTCCGCGCAGCCATCGAGAACGACGGCGCGAATCCTTGGGACGTCATGCTGATTCAGGAGCCGCTGCAACTGGTCAAAAACCATACGTACGTCGCGACATTCACGGCTCGTTCGACGAAGCAGCGGACGATCGAAGTATCGGTAGAGAACGGTTCGAACTTCCGTTATTTGAACGAGAAAGCGCAACTGGACGATACGACGAACACGTACTCGTACGAGTTCACGATCGATAAGGACGACACGGTCGGCTTGAAATTTTTACTCGGCAAGCCTGCCGGCGGCGGCGCGGTCGGCCAGCACGATGTGCTGATCGACAATGTCCGTCTGGAAACGAAAGGCGCACGCGAAGCGGCGGGAGAAAAGGCAAGCGGCAGCAACAATATTCATCTGCCGGCTCCGCCGGTGCTGTCGCCGGATGCGGCGGACAACGTGCTCGGTCAGCCTATCGAAATTACGTTCGCGGATCAGGCTGCATGGCGGAATGCGGTAAGCTCGGTATGGATCGACGGCGTTCAAGTCGATGCGGGCAAATATACGGTCGCCAATGGACGGATTACGATTGACGCCGCATTGTTCGGCGAAGCGCGCGGCTACGAGATCGTCGTGAAAGCGGCCGGCTTTGAGAAAGCGGCCGTCACGCAGCAGATCGAAGGAGCAAGCGACTGGAGTCTCGTCTGGCACGACGAGTTCGACGGCAGCGGCAGCAACCTGGATGTTAACGGCATCGATCTCGACAAGTGGGCCTACCAGCTCGGAACGGGCAGCCAATACGGTCTGGACGGCTGGGGCAATAACGAGCAGCAGTATTACCGCAAAGACAATATGCGGGTCGAGGACGGCAATCTCGTTATTCAAGCGAAGAAGGAAAGCTTCGAGGGCAAGCCTTATACGTCGGGCCGCGTATACACGGAGCCAACCTTCACGCAGACGTACGGGCGGTTCGAGGCGCGGATGCAATTGCCGACCGGCGACGGCATCTGGCCAGCGTTCTGGATGATGCCGGCGGACAACGAATACGGCACCTGGGCATCCTCCGGCGAGCTCGACATTATGGAAGCGCGCGGGCGGCTTCCGCAAGAAGTGGCGGGCACGATCCATTTCGGCAAGGCGGCGCCGAACAACAAGTCGGCGGGCGGCTCGTACCAGTTCCCCGAGAACCAGTCGATTGCGACCTACCATACGTATGCGGTGGAATGGGAGCCGGGTGAAATCCGTTGGTATGTAGACGGCAATCTGTTCTACACCGCCAACAATTGGGACAGCACGGGAGCGGGCCAACCGGACAAGTATGCGTATCCGGCTCCGTTCGACAAGCCGTTCTACATGATTCTGAACTTGGCGGTCGGCGGCGCGTTCGACGGCAACCGTCTGCCGAGCGACTCGCTTCTTCCGGCCACGATGAAAGTCGATTACGTTCGGGTATACGATCTGACGGGTCGTCCGTACCGGACGCCGACGGAACCGGTTATTACGAAAGAGCCGTTCCCGAACGGCGGTAAAGAGCCGGTTAACGGCAATCTGATCTATGACAACAATTATGAGCATGGCTTGAAAGATATTGCCGTATCGGGCACGGAGCTCGATCCGACGTATTGGAGCTTCCTGCACACGCCTGATTTCGGAGGAGCGGGCAGCGCGGCGGTCGATACGATCGGCTCCGACAAATATGCGAAAATATCGGTTGCGAACGGCGGCAGCCAGCCTTACTCGATTCAGATGATCCAGTATGCGACGCTGACTCGCGGCCATACGTACAAGCTGAGCTTCGACGCGAAGGCGTCGGCGAACCGCTCGATGAGCTTGAAATTCGGCGGCGATGACGATAACGGCTGGGCGGTATATTCGGACAGCTTCGACGTCGGGCTGAAGACGAATATGCAGCATTACGAATACCGGTTCACGATGAATGCGGCTTCCGATATTGCGGCACGGCTCGAGTTCAATATGGGACTGGGCACGGGCAATATTTGGATCGGCAACGTCGTGCTGGAGGAGACGGACGCGCTGTCCGATCCGAACGGCGGCAAAGAGCCGCTCGACGACGGCAACCATCTGTACAACGGCACGTTCGACCTCGGAACGATGGATCGGACGAAGTACTGGAATGTGACGGTATCCGCCGGGGCGTCTGCGACCGCATCGGTCGATCGGAATCGCAGAGCGCTGGAAGTCGCGATCGCAAGCGGCGGCAGCAAGGCATCGGACATTGCGGTAGAGCAGAAGGGCATCCAGCTTCTGGCGAACGACGAGTATAAATTGACGTTCGACGCGAAAGCGTCGGCGGATCGGACGATCGGCGTCCAGTGGACGAGCGGGGACGGAAACACGGTGTTCGCGGAGCAAGCGGATATCGAGTTGGGCACGTCGACGGGAACGTATACGGTTACGTTCACGATGCCGGCCGGCGTATCGGTTGCCGACGGACGGTTCGTCCTGCTGCTCGGCGGCAGCGACGAGGATGTCGTCCTCGACAATGTGAAGCTGGTTCGGACGACGAACCGGAACGTCGACTTCACGGGCATTGAGCTGTACCCGCTCAAGAATGGCGATTTCTCGGCTGGACTTGCGGCTTGGGAGCCGTTCCTTCAAGGCGGCGCGGCGAATTTCCAAGCGGCTGACGGCGCGGCGAAAATTGCGGTCGCGAATGTCGGCGGGGAAGCATGGAACGTCATGCTGAACCAATCCAACCTGCAGCTCAGCAAAGGCATGACCTATGTCGTGTCGTTCAGAGCCAAGTCGAGCGTACCGCGCGATATTCAGGCGACGCTGGAGAACGCAACGTATGCGCGCCGGTTCGATTCGGGCTCGCTCGCGCTTACGACGGAATGGCAAACGTTCAATTATACGTTCAAAATGCCGGCCGACGAGAGCGTGGCGCTGAAGCTGCTGCTCGGCAAGCTAGGTGCGGCTCCGGCAGGCGCTCACGATATTTATATCGATGACGTCATGCTCGAAATTCAGAATGCGCCGGTGAAGCGTCCGCCGTCACTGACGGCGGACAGCAGCGACAACCGCATCGGACAGCCGGTACAACTGGCTTTCCTGCCGAATGCGGTATGGGAAGCGGCTGTGCAATCCGTTCTCGTGAACGGTACGCAACTGCTGGCCGGCCAATATACGGTTTCCTCCGGGATTGTCGAGATTGCGGCCGATGCGTTCGCTGCGGATCAAACCTATGCGATTACGGTCAAGGCGGACGGGTATGCGGATACGAAGGTTAGCCAGACGATGTTCGCAAGCGACGGCAATATCGTGTCCAACGGCAGCTTCTCCAATCAGGATACGGGCTGGGAAACGTGGGTGGGCGAAGGCGGCGTATCGACGTTCCAAGTCGAGAACGGCACTGCCAAGGTCGATATCGCCTATCACGGCGGCATTCACTCGCAATGGAACGTACCGGTTTCTTGGTCGACGCAGCTAGCCCAGTCCGGCCTCAAGCTGGAAGCCGGCAAGTCGTACGAGCTCAGCTTCCGGGCCTGGTCGACGGCCGATCGTCCGATTCTGATCGAGCTGACGGGCTACAACAATAACGAGCAAATCGGCTTCAATCTGACAAGCGATTCGAGCCAATCGTTCAAGACGAGCCTTCGCTCCGCGGCGGGCGCGACGCTGACGCTGAAATATTTGCTTGGCAACGTCGTAACGGCAACCGGCACGACGCCGGACGCGCCGCACACGATTTATATCGACGATGTTGCGATCCGCGAAGTGAAGTCGGCTCCGACGCTTCAAGCCGATACGACGGACAACAAAGTCGGCGGCGCCATCGATGTGACGTTCGCCGACGATCCGGCATGGCGAGCGCTGATTAGCGGCGTAACGATTGACGGCGTTGCGGTTCCGGCGGACAAGATGTCGATCGCCGCAGGCGTTCTGCATCTGGACGGTTCGTTATTCAACGCAATCAAGTCCTACGCGGTGTCGATTCAAGCGCCAGGCTACGCGGCGGCTTCCGTCGCGCAGGATGTCAAGTCGGCCGCTGCGAACGTCGCGCTCGGCAAGACGGCGACCGCTTCCACGAGCAGCCAGCCGGCGGCCAATGCGATCGACGGCAAGAGCGGCACGCGGTGGGAATCCGCTGTCGCCGATCCTCAGTGGATCGCGATCGACCTCGGTTCGACGCATCGACTCGATACGGTTGTATTGAATTGGGAAGGCGCATTCGGCAAAACGTACAGCATTCAAATCGCCACGGCAGCCGATCCGCAGGCCGGCGATTGGACGGACGTCTTCTCGGAGACCAACGGCAACGGCGGGCTGGATACGATCTTGATGAACGGCGCGGAAGCAAGACATGTACGGATGTACGGCTTGACGCGCGGTACGCTTTACGGCTATTCGCTGTGGGAGTTCGAAGTATACGGAACGCCTGAAGGCGGCAATCCGGACCCGAATCCGGGGCAAGGCTCCGGCAATAACCCGGACCCGGGCGCAGGCGGCAATCCTTCGGCGCCGGGGACGAATCTTGCGCTCCATGCAGCGGTTAGCGTATCCAGCGCTTCCGGCGGCGCTTCCCTCGTAACGGACGGGATTCTAACGAACCGTTGGGAAGCGGACTGGGCGGCCAACCCTTCCAACGCGCCGGAGTGGGTCGTGATCGATCTGGGCGATATCCGCACGCTCACGACGTTGAAGATGTACTGGGAAAGAGCTTACGCCAAGAGTCTGTTGGTCCAAGTGTCGGATAACGGCACGGACTGGGAGACGGTGGAATCGCTCGACCGGGTATTGACGATCGACGTCGGACAGACGTACGAGGAATCGGTCGATCTGAGCGGCCGCGATAGCCGGTACATCCGGCTGTATCTGACGGAGAAGGGATTCGCGCCTTACGGCCCGTCCTTATATGAGGTGGAAGTGTATTAATTCTTAGCGGTATGGCGAGCCGCTTCAGCCGGTATGGCGACGGGAACGATGCAACAAGCAATACAAGAGCTGAAGCGGCTCTTTCTATACATCAGCAGTAAGCGGCTTCGCCGCCGGTGGCGGCGGAATCGCGATTATTTCAAGGAGGGAAATCATGGTAACAGGACAGAAGGCAAGGAGTTTGGCGAAGCGTGCCGGTTACGGCACGCTGGTCGCAGCAATGCTCGGCACGGTTGTGTCGCTTACGCCGCCGAAGCAAGCGGAGGCGGCGCCGGGATCGTATTTGCTCTCGCTTAACCGCACGGCATACGCTTCATCGGTGGAGGGCAACAGCGCAGCCAACTTGGCGGTCGATGGAGACATCGGGTCGCGCTGGTCGAGCGGATGGGGGAGCGATCCGCAATGGATTTATATCGATTTGGGAGCCAGCGCGACGATTGACCGCGTCAAAATTCAATGGGAAGGCGCTTACGCAAAAACCTATCAAGTCCAGACGTCCAACGACGAATCGAATTGGACGAACATTTATTCCACGACGACGGGCGACGGCGGTACGGATGATCTGAACGTCTCGGGAACCGGCCGGTTCGTACGTATTCTTGGTACGGAGCGATCGCTGGCCGCTTACGGCTATTCGATCTTTGAATTCGAAGTTTACGGTACGGGGGGCGTGAATCAGCCGCCGGTGCAATACGGTCCGAACGTGGCGCTGAATAAGCCGGTAACGGTATCGTCGGTCGAGCAGTCGGGCTACTTGCCGCCGGGAGCTACGCTTGCGGCGAATGCGGTGGACGGCAATTCGTCGACCCGCTGGGGCTCGAACCAGACGGACGACGAATGGATTTACGTCGATCTCGGCAGCAAGCGCACAATCGGCCGCATCGTCTTGAACTGGGAGTCGTATGGCCGCGTGTTCGATCTGCAAGTATCCGACAACGCCTCCAACTGGACGACCGTCTATCGCGAGATTCACGGCGCAGGCGGCAAGCAGGATATTCCGGTCTATGCATCGGGCCGCTACGTGCGGATGAAAGGCATTGGCAGAGGCACAAGCTTTGGCTACTCGCTCTTCGATTTCGAAGTGTATGATTACGTAGCCGGACAGCCGCAGCCGTCCTATACGATTCCATCGTTGCCTACGCCTTCCAAGGTGACGGTCGGCGCCGGCAGCTACTTGACGAACGACTGGACGTTCCCGCAGCCGAATTATCCGGGCAACCGTACGGCGGCGATTAACACCCCGATTCCTTCGAACGACTGGTGGCAATCGCTGCTCATCAAGCCGCTCGGCGACTACCTGATAACGCTGCCGCTGAAATCGAAATTTTTTAAGCAAGGCCTTGGCCTGCTGAATCCGGGCGCGGGCTGGCTGAGCGCCGACGGCAGAGCGGTTAATGCGGACGGCAATCCCGATCTCTATCTGATGGCGAGCAATATCAATACGTCGAAGATGGCCAATCGCGTAACGGGCTACGGCGATTTCAACGTCAGCACCGTGCTCAGCGATACGGCCGAAGATAAAATGAAGGTGACGTTCACGAAGGGCTCTCCTTACGTGTACAGCGAATTCAGCGATCCGAACTCGGTCGAGCTGTATTCGACGCTGATCGCCGGTGCAACCGACCCGAGCGGAGCGGCTATTCTGGCGACGGAAGGATCCACGTATACGGGCGACAGAATCGGCCTTCGCATTCTGAACACGGACGGACGTCCGAGTCCGTTGATGACGAACCGTTACTACGGTATTTTCGCTCCTCCGGGCACGGTGTTCAAGAAAGTGGGAGCGAAAATCAAAATCCAGCTCGGCGGCGGCAATAAATATTTGTCCGTGGCCGCGATGCCTGCCGCATCGGATCTGGACTTGTACTATCAGCACGCCTATGCTTTCGTAACGGGCTCGAGCGCTTCTTATTCGTATAACGAAGCGACGTCCGACGTGACGACGACGCTCAGCGTTACGACGCAGGTGAAACGTGCAGGCTTCTCCGATCAATCGATGCTCGCACTGTACCCGCATCAATGGAAAAAAACGACGAATGCGCTGACGACCCGCACGTATCCTTCGGTTCGCGGCACGCTTAAGGTGAAGGAAGGCAACGCCTTCACGACGGTAGACAAGTTCTACGGCATGGTGCCTACGTTCACGGAGCCGGGCAATCCGGAATATTCGCGTCAGCAGTTGACAAGCTACTTGGCGATTCTCGACGACGAGACGTCCAACAACATTATGAACGGCGACGCCTACTGGCAAGGCAAAGCGCTTCACCCGCTCGCGATGGGCGCTCTCGAAGCGAACGAAATCGGCGATACGGCGCTTCGCAACAAGTTCCTGTCGCGAATCAAGACGATTCTGACGGACTGGTACACGTATACCGAGGGCGAACCGGAATATTTTATGTACTACAATAACGACTGGGGCACGATGTACTACAAAAACAGCGGCTTCGGCGCCAACTACGGCATTACGGATCACCATTTCACGTACGGCTATTACGTATTCGCGTCGGCCGTTCTGTCCACGTTCGACGACGGCTTCCGCACGAACTACGGCGGCATGGTCGAGCAGCTTATTCGCGACTACGCGAATCCGGCGAACAACGATCCGCAATACCCGGCATTCCGCAACTTCGATCCGTACGAGGGCCACTCGTGGGCGGGCGGTTACGCCGACAACGACAGCGGCAACAATCAGGAAGCGGCCGGCGAATCGCTGTTCGGATGGGTCGGTCAGTATATGTGGGGACTTCTGACGGGCAACACGAGCTACCGGAACGCTGCCATCTACGGCTTCACGACGGAGCTGAACGCCGTCGAGCAGTACTGGTTCAACTATGACGGCGACAACTGGATTCCGGAATGGACGCATAAGTCGGTCGGCCAAGTATACGGCTCGTCCAACTTCTTCGGCACCTTCTTCAGCGGCGAACCGGTGCATACGTACGGTATTCACTGGCTGCCGACAGCGGAATATTTGACAAGCTACGGATTGAATAAAGCGAAGGCGGCAGCGCTCTACAACGGCTTCGTGGCCGACAACGGCGGCACACCGGGGACGGACTGGCAGCATATCGTCTGGCCGATCCGGTCGTTAAGCGATCCGCAAGCGGTGCTCGCCGGCTGGAACACGACGACGATGCAACGCAACGAAATTTTCAACACGTACTGGTTCGTGAACGGCATGGCATCGCTCGGCGAGCGTACGAAGGACGTATGGGCGACCGGCTGGACCAGCGCAACGGTATACAAGAAGAACAACGCATACTCGGCGCAAGTATGGAACCCGACATCGAATCCGGTTACGGTTACGTTCCGGAATGCGGGCGGCGTAACGGGCACGGCAGTTGTCGGACCGAAATCGCTCGTGAAGGTTAACCCGATGGCGAACACGAATACGGCCGATCAGTGGGTGCCGTGGGACGGCGCTACCGGCGGCGGCAATGGCGGCAATGGCGGCAACGGCGGCACGCAGCAGCCTCAGCCTGGCGTCAATCTCGCCTTGAACAAAACGGTAACGGCATCGTCCACCGAGCCTCCGTTCCTCGGCTCCAACGCGACGGACGGCAGCGCGGCAACCCGCTGGGCATCGGAATCGAACGTCGATGCGCAATGGCTGACCGTCGATTTCGGCAGCGTGCAGCAGTTGACGAAAGTGAAGCTGCTGTGGGAAGTTGCGTACGGCAAATCGTATAAGCTGCAATTATCGAACGACGGAGCGACGTGGACGGATATTTATTCCACGACGACCGGCGACGGCAATACCGATGAAATTGCGGTAACCGGCTCCGGCCGTTATCTGCGGATCAATATGTCGCAGCGCGGCACGATTTACGGCTACTCGCTCTACGAGGTGGAAGCGTACAACGACGGCACGACGCAGCCTCCGCAGTCCTCTGCGCTTCTGTCGTTGAATAAGCCGGCGACGGCGTCGACGGTAGAAGGTCCGTTCGCCGCCAGCGCGGCGTTCGATGCCGACGTTAATACGCGCTGGGGCTCGGCGCTCGGCGCCGACAACCAGTGGATTTCGGTTGACCTTGGTCAATCGCGCGCCATTACGCGCATCGTACTCAATTGGGAAGCGGCGTACGGCAAATCGTACAAGCTGCAAGTGTCCAACGACGGTACGAACTGGACCGACGTATACGCGACGACGACCGGCGACGGCGGCATCGACGACGTCAATGTGACCGGAACCGGCCGTTACGTCCGGATGTACGGCACGGAGCGCGGTACGCCGTACGGCTACTCGCTGTATAACTTCGAAGTGTATGGCTATTAATTTTTCTTCCCTATTATAAGGCTTTGCAAGAAGGCTGCTCGAGCCGGTTTATCCGGATTTCGGGCAGCCTTCTTTTGGCTGCGTGACAGCCTGAATGACCCGGCCGATTCGTGGCATCCTAGTCGAGGGATTAGACCACCGAGTAGGAAGGTGCCAACTTGCACGAGAAGAAAAAAAGGGATTTGGCGGCGATCGCATCGATCCCGCTAATTATGACGCTGGCGAACTCGATGCTTATTCCGGTCTTGCCCTTGATGCAGCGCAAGCTCGGCATCGCTTCCTGGCAATCGAGCCTTATCATTACGATCTATGCCGCCGTCTCCATTGTCTGCATCCCGTTCGCAGGTTATCTGTCCGACCGGTTCGGCCGCAAGCTTATTATTCTGGTCGGCTTATCCATCGCGACGGCAGGCGGGTTGGTATCCGGCACCGCAGCCTGGATGCTGGACCATAACGCGGCCTATATCTGGATATTGGTGGGGCGATTCATTCAGGGAATCGGCGCTGCCGGCGCTTTTCCAATCGTCATTCCGCTTGTCGGCGACATGTTCCAGAATGATAAGCAAGTAAGCAGCGGGCTTGGCATGGTCGAAACGTCGAATACGCTGGGCAAGGTGGTCAGCCCGATTGCGGGCTCGGCTTTAGCTTGTATCGTATGGTTTTTGCCGCTTGTTATGATTCCATTCATCTGCATCGTCTCGATTGTATCCGTTGCGGCTTGCGTGAAGGCGCCTGCCAAGAAGCAAGAACCGACTTCCTTGAAACGGTTCGTCGCCGACGTCAAAACGATTCTGTCGAACAACGGACGATGGCTGTATACAATTTTTGTAATCGGGTGCTTGATGATGTATGTGATGTTCGGTTTTTTGTACGACTTGTCTTCCATGCTTGAGGACAGCTACAAGATCGACGGAATCAAGAAAGGCGCGATGTTGGCCATCCCGCTCAGCGCGATTTGTCTGGCCTCTTATATCGTCGGAAAGACGATTGGGCAGAACAAGCTGGCCATGAAGTGGCTTACGGCAATCGGTACGGCCTTATTGACGATCGCAATGGCGATTGTCGCAGCGGTCGATCCGAAGGGACTCCTATGGCTCATGGCGCTGATCTCGGTCGGCGGCGCCGGAATCGGACTGGCGCTGCCGAGTCTGGACGCGCTCATTACCGAAGGCATCGACAAGCAGCAGCGGGGTACGATTACGTCGCTGTACAGCAGCATGCGGTTTATTGGCGTAGCGGCAGGCCCGCTCCTTGCTTCGGTTATGCTGGAACGCGCCGCGCTGCTGTTCGGCGGCTTCGCTGCCGCTGCAGCCGTATGCTGCGTTCTGGCGGTGTTCGCGATCCGTCCGGAGCAGACGAAAGGATAGAGCGCCGAACCAGCAGCCGGCGAACCGGCGGCGAGACGAATCGCCGCCGCCGGTTAGCGCTTAATCGTTCATTGCGGCTTCGTATATGATTTTAAAGGCTGTTTGGCCGGTCCTTCGACGACCTCGCCCTTGAACGAAAATCTTGAACCGTGACAAGGGCAATCCCATGTTCGGTCCCCGTCGTTCCATTCCACCTCGCACCCCATATGCGTACAGGTTGTGTCGACGACATGAAGCGTCCCGTCCTGCTCTCGATATGCGCCTGCCCGCCCGCCGTTCACTTGTACGACGGCGCCCTCTCCGGGCTTCACCTCTTGCGGATGGCGGCGCACCCATTCGAGCTTTCCTTCCAGCAAATGCTTGGCAACGTCCGCATTCGAGGACAGAAACGTCTTCAATGCCGGATCGGCATAAAAACGCGATGGCGCAAACAGCTCCTCATAGCGATTGTCGCTGCCGAGGATCATGTCTTTAAGCAGCATGGCGGCGGCGGTCCCCGTCGTCATGCCCCATTTGCGGTAACCGGTTGCGACGAGGACGCGAGGCTCGTGCGTAGACGCGCGGCCGATATACGGAAGCTTGTCAAGCGTGGTCAGGTCTTGCGCGGACCAGCGATAAGCGATTTCCCAATCGCCGAACGTCGAACGGGCGAACCGCTCCAGCGCCTCGTAATGCTTGATTGTGCATATGCCTTGTCCCGGCTTATGCTTCTCGCCGCCGACCAAGAGAAGCTTGTCTCCGTTATACGTCACTTCCCGGATCGACCGGGGCGGATCGTCGGCGCTGAAGTACATGCCGCCGGGGTAACGGTAATCGTCTTTCATGCGCAAGCCGAGCACATAAGACCGTTCCGCATACATACGGGCGAAATAAAAGCCTCGCAGCCCGTAGAACGGAAAGTGGGTGCACGATGCGACATGCCCGCACAGCACCGTATGTCCGGTGCCGGTGGCCACCTTGGTCAACGGGTCGCCGTGGTCGACGCCGAGAGCCGTCGTATGCTCGAATACGAGTCCGCCCTTGTCGACGAAGGAACGCAGCAGCCGCTTCAAGTAGGCGACCGGATGAAAACGCGCCTGCCCGGTCATGACGACGGCTGCTCTGGAATTGACCGGAAGCGGAATATGGCCGATTCGTCTCCCCGGTATACCGAGCCGTTCGTAAGCGGCCCATTCCCGGTCGAGCTTCTTTATATTCGCATCGGAGGTCGTATAGATGTACGAATCTTCCGGCTGCAGGTCGCAGTCGATGCGGTGCGACTCCACTTGCCGGCGAATGAACGCGAGCGCTTCCATGTTCGCCTCGTAATAAAGCCTGCTCCGCTCTTCCCCGATATGTTGAATCCATTCGTCGTAAATGATGTCGTGCTGAGCCGTAATTTTGGCGGTCGTATGGCCGGTCGTTCCGCTTAGCAGCCGGCCGGCTTCAAGCAGCGCGACGCGCTTGCCTTCCTCGGCCAACAGAGCGGCGAGCGTAATGCCGGTTATGCCTCCCCCGACGACGGCGACGTCTACCTCGATGTTCTCGCCGAGCGGCTCGAACGATAACGGCTCCGCCTCGACGGAATTCAGCCAATACGAGCTTGGACTGTCCGGAAGCGCGGAAAATGTCGAAAATTCGCATTTGTTCATTATTTATCTCCTAGAGGGAAGTTCGTGATTTCAATATTGTGCCATCTAAATCGTTCTTTTATAACAACCAAGAGCGGGATTAAGCTGACGTTAGCGTTGGTTTTACCGCGTCAATGTTCGGATTTCGCCTTCAAAAAACTTAAAAAGATTTACTATTACTTATATTTTCTTACTAGTTTTTTTATAGTTCAAATTTTGACATTATTCGACATTGAATACGTGTTAACATCTAGCTTGATCGGGAACTAGGTATTTTGTACTAGAAAATGCCGGGCTTCTTGAGCAAAAAAATAGAAAAGATATTGGAGCGTTTCGAGCCAATGCTTCTATGAGGGAGATGGTTGTCGAAGAGGATGTCGGAGCCCCGTCGAATGCGAAAGGAGCAAGCCGGATTTGAACTTAAAAATGCGTATTTCAGGAGGAAGATGCACACATGGTGCCTCGCAGAAACATTCGGTTAATTGGCTTGATCGTATTATGTCTTTATTTCATTCAAGGAACGGTTTATGTGCAGGCGGAGCCCAATGCCGCCGCACAGGATTCCGCGGTTGGGAGCGACGCGTCGGCGCTGGGAAAAGTCGACGAACGGCAGGACGTCCCGGAGCTTCGTTCGCTCCATAGCAAATCGTATCGAACCTCCATTCCCGGTCAATACAAGGAGGTCATCTACGACTCCGTTATTCACTACATAGGAAGCGACGAGAAATACTATGACATCAATACGTCGGTAACGGACGAGAATGCCATAAGCCAACTGAACAAGCCGGTGTCCAGCGAAATTCAACAAGAATATCAGCAGGCGAAGGATAAAAGAAAAGAAGCCGACAAAGCCAAGAAATCGATCCCGAACGAGGAAACCTCGTACTATGCCCTTCAGGTGCCTTATAAATTGGTGATTCCCAAAAATTTTGCCAAAGGGTATACGATCGGGTCGGGCAAGGACCAGATTACCTTCATCCCGCAAAATGCGCAAAAATCGATCGGCGCTGTAGATAAATCCGATAAGAGCGTCATCCGCTACGACAATGTCTGGCCGTCCACAACCGTCAAGCTGTCGATATTGCCCGACGGCCTGAAGGAAGACATTATTCTTCAAGATGCCAATGCGCCGACCCGACTGGAATTCGAGGTCAAGGGAGCACTGGATCGGAATCTGGTATCGGGTGCGCTCCGTCTGCTTCCCGCCTGGCTGGAGGACAGCAAGGGCGTCAAGCGGGACGTCGCGATGACGACTCAGACCAAGGGGAAAAAGACTTATATCGCGTTGACCTGGGATAACGCGGGGCTGTCTTATCCGATTCTGATCGATCCTTCCGTCAATGTAACCTATTCCAATTCGTTTTATTACTGCACGAACACCTCGACGATAACCGGCGGGAGCTTCCTTGTTTCCACCGATCCTTACAAGCAATGCGAATCCTATATAACGTTCAACACGAGCAGCATTCCTAAAAATGCGGATATCAAGAACGCATCGGTCACCGTATCGGTGCTCGTCAACAGCAACAGCAATTACGATGTGAGAGCCCGCTTGTTAACGACCCCGGTAAGCCAGAGCAGCTCCACGGGGAGGCCCCAATATTCGGCGAGCTATCAATCGACCCAATATTTGATCGACAATTCGGGGTCGAAAGGACAATCTTATTCCTGGGACGCAACGGGGATGATTGCCGACACGTTCCGAAACGGCACTACATCGATCGGCTTTTATCCGTCGAATACGAACTTCGGCACCGCCAGCGGGGTTTTCGCTTACGTGCAGCCTTATTTGAGCGTTTATTACGATCTCAACACCCAATACCAGTATGACGCGAACAGCAGGCTGACCGCTACCCGACTTGCTACCGGTCACCTCAATAGCAACTCGTACGATCGGAACGGCAATCTGCTCAAGTCAGCGCTGCAATACAATTTGTTGGAAAATGGAGATTTTAATCTGGGCGGATTCAACTGGAATCTGGGTGCGCAAATGCAGATCGGTCAGAAGGTCAGCAAAGATACGTTCAGTCTTGGCTTTGCATCCGCGGCAGCGACGACGCAGGCAAGCGCGACCTCCAGCTTTCCGATCGCTGTCGGCCCTCACGACCAGTACACCTTGTCCGGCTACCTTATGGACAATACGACGTCCGGCAGCGTGTATCTGACGTGGAAGGAATACAACTACTATTACGGCGTCGTAAGTACGGGAAGCAAGCTGCTGTCTTCCAACAAAGGAACCAACGCTTGGGAGTTCAAAAGCGTTTCGTTTATCCCTTCGATCATGACTTCGTGGATGACCGTAGAGATTGTAGCGGATTCCGGAACGAAAGGCTCCGCTTATTTCGATACGATCAAATTAAGCCCGGGCATCCGGAACGCCGATTTCGAAAAAGGACAAGCCGATTGGACGAACGGCGGCATCATGTACATCTACAAGCCTTCCACTAAAGGCCACAATAACAGCGATTACGTTACCGGCTACAACTATCCTTGGACGGCAAGCACGAGCGTCAGCACCGTGCCCGATATTCCGGTCGAGCCGCTCCGAAATTACGTGTACGGGGCTTGGTTCAAAAATGTAAGCAACTCGGGCAATTATTATGTGCGCCTCGACGAATATTCCGCCAACAACCAGCTCGTGAAATCGACCAAGCTGGACGCGAACAACCTCATGGGGCTCGGCTGGGTGTACAAGGAGATCGGCTTCCAGACGGCTCAGGATACGAGGTTTTTAAGAGTCGTGGTCCAGATGGAGACCGGGGCGGGCGACATTTATGTGGACGATATGCGTCTGGATTACAAAGGGTAACGGCGTCGACCTTGTCGTCCCGCATCGATCAATCGACAAATGAATAATGGGGAGATTAGAGATCGTGAAAAAATGGATCCGATCGAACAGGAAGCTGTTCATTTTTTTTATTACGCTAACCTTGTTTACCGGCAATGTGCTAGGATTTGCTCTCGCCAAAAACAACGATAAAGAAACCGTTGGGAGCAATGGTGGTCTAGAAACGGCGGCGGCGGGAGGTCAGATCGTTCCTCCTCCGGTCGAGCAGACAATCGACGGAGGCTCGTGGGTTGGAGAGGAGCAGAAGGCCGCAGCCATTCAGGAGACGTCCAAGGCGAAGCGGTCGCAGCGTCTATACAAAGTGGACCGTTACAATTATTCCAAAAAGGATATCGAGGAATTGTTGGACAACGGGGCTACGATCGAAGATATTTATATGTCGGATCAATTGGGCAACGAATGGCTGATCGATTCGAAGGAGCTGGTCCGTCAGAAGCTGGTTAGCCGCGAAAATTGGAAGTCGCTTGAAACCCGTATTCGTTCCGACAAGGAAGCGAAATTAAAACGGCTCCTCCAGAAGAATGCGAAAGCGGAGAAGAAGCTGAAAGCGCGGAAGCTCAATACGGCCGAGATGGTGGAGCTGCTGGAATTCGTCGACGAGAAGCCGTCCGGCGACGTGGATCGGATTCTGGATACTTACGAGAAGAAGGGACCTCAAGGTCTTGCGGAATTGAAGCTGGACGATGCGGCGGCAGCGGACGCGACCGAAGAGCTCCCTGCGGCGGAGCAGCCGAAGCGGAATACGGATAACTCCGGCCCCGGCCAATCGACAGACAGCGGCACGGGCAGCGCGGATCAGCTTGACCCGCTTCCGGTTCAATCCGATAAACAAGCAGTCGGCGAGGTGGCAGCCCAATGAAAAAGCTAATTCCATTCCTGTCTTTCCTCGCCGCCCTGTTCCTTTACATCGGGCTGACCCCGGATAAAGCGTCGGCTGCGGTCGATCCGAACGATGTGAACAGCGTGCTGAACGGGAAAATTACGCAGCAAAGCATCAATCAGACGAAGAAGCCTCAATTCGCTGAGCGGGAAGGCACCAGCGAGATGATCGATCCCTCTTCCGGTAAACTGGTATGGAGGGAAACCGAAATTTCGCTTGAAGGCCGCGACGGACTCGATCTGGATATCGGCGTCATGTACGATTCCAACAACTCGTTTACTTACATGCGCAATTATGGCGTCTCCGGCAATTTGAAAAAGTATAACTATCTGAACTCGCGTTACGATCTTGGCGCCGGCTGGTCTTTCCAATTCCCGTCCATCCAGCTTGCGGACGGATACTATTACTATCACACCGGCGATGGAGCCGTGTATCAGATCGATTTCTATTTAACCGATACGTTCGGCTCCCTGACTCACCTGGTCGGTTATCAGGGCAAAGATATGCGAATGTATCGGGATACTTCGAGCCTGTTCAGCAATGGACAAGTGACTTCCGCTTATTACTTGGAGTATGTCGACAAGAAAAGAGAATATTTCGCTTCGGACGGACGACTGCTCGGGATTGTCGACCGTTACGGCAACAAGATTACGTTCCAGCATATCGACCGGACAGGCTATGACGGCGTAACGAACAAGGTCATATCCAGCATAACGGACTCGGTTGGCCGGGTTGTTACGTTCGCTTACGATACGACGCTGCAGACGACCGGCACGTTCAACGGGGAAGGCATTACCGTAGCCGTGAAGGATCTGACCGGCGCCGTCAAACAATCGGTTACGTTCATGAAATGGCGCTCGGCTTCGACGCTCAACGGCAATCCGGACGGGTACGCCCCTTATCTGTATTCCATTCAGAATCAGAACGGGGAAAAGACCTATTTCGGCTATACGGTCGCAACGGGCAATTTTGATTACTACAAGAAAGCTTACGACAGCTACTCCGGCTATAATTCTTATTTCTCCATGACCAAGGTATACTACCCGACGTCGGTGACGACTTATCAGTACGAGAAGACGAACCGTAACCTGGGCGCCAGCGGGCTTGGCGAAGATATAAGGGTCAACGCCAGATTCGATCAGATGTACAAATATTCGGCTTCGACCGGAACCAATCAAGCCTTCGGCGATTTGAACCATCTGGATTACGTCTATACGGGCGATTATACCGGTTACCCGGCCTATACCGATCCGAACAATTTGCCGTCCAGCTTCACCTATACGTCCACCAATATTGTGAGGAGCTCCACGGCCACTGCCGGGCTCACTACGATATCGGTGCTTAACGGGATCGGCCAGACGCTGTCGGTGGAGACGCGGGCCGCGAACGGCGAGAAGAAGATTATCCGCAATGTGTCGTTCCATTCGTCGTACACGTCGAAGCCGACCCGCGTTCAAACCGAAGATTATGCGATCGGGGATACCGCGGCTACGGCCAATATTCTTATATCGGACACGCAATATACGGACTGGGGAGAAATTGCAAGCGAGACCGCTCCGCTCACGCAAGCCCAGATTAACGATTCCGTCATCAAAGCCAGATATACGAAATCGTATACGTACGATCCGACCTACCATTTTACGAAAACAAAATCTTATTATCAAAATAACTCGACGCTGCTGACCGAATCGTACGAGTATTACTCGGACGGCCGACTTCGGAGCTACCGCAACGCGAAGAACGAAGCAACGGATTATTGCTACGCCTCCGTTAACGGCTCGACCAACTGCACGGATCCGAATGCAGCCGTTACAGGCAATATTGCGAAGGTCAAGACGACCAAAAATCTCGGCAACGGAAAGACGGCCGTCAACGAGACGTATTATGCGGCCGATACGAATTATGCGTATCCGTCCGAAACGCGAGAGTATATCACGACGCTGAATAGCGGCGGACAGACCGTTACCCAGACGATTATCAATACGAAGAGCTACGATATGGGAACCGGGCTTGTGCTGCAAGAGAAGGACGGCAACGGCCGAACGACGATCTACCATTACGATGCGCTCGGTCGGGTGGACCGAACGGACCTGCCGACATTCACGAACGCCAACGGCATTAAGTACGACGTTTCCGATCAGTATACGTATCAAAACAATTATTACAGCTATAACTACGATCTGGAGAATGAAGGGCTGATAAGCTTTGCCGTTCGCTCGAAGCGGGTCTATACGCGGAAGTCGGACGGCGCGACAACGACGGTGTCCGATCAGTGGGAATATTACGATCCATTCGGTCAATTGCGCATTCAGCAGACGTGGGACCCCGATAAAGGCCAATATCAAAATTATCAGTACCATAACGACGACATGCTGCGGGTCAACTACTCGATCGATCCGCTGGGCAATGTATCGACCGTTTCGTACGACGCCTGGGGCAATCAGAAGGAATCGACGGATGCGTTCAACAACCTGTACGTGACGGAGAGAGATATTAAGGCTCGTAAAAGAACGAGTTATTTTGTCGCCGCCAATCAGGTAGCCGCGTATCGCGTCACTCCTTCGTCGGCCTCTCTCAAGTCGAATTATTACGAGGAATTCGAGGATCAATGGGGCCAACTGTTATCGGTCAAAACCTATAAGGACTGGCCGACCGCTTCCCAGCCGATAACGGAATCGTATACGTACGATCTGGCCGGCAATATTATCGGTCATATCGATCCGAAACGGAATCTGAACAATGAGGGCTACACCTCGGTTTACAGCTATGACGTCCTGAATCGTCTGACGTCCGTTAAGGATGCTTTAGGACAAATTACGAAATATCAATATGACGGCAACGGGCAGCTTTCCGCTATTACAGTTCAGAAGAACGAGACGGATACTCCGCAGTTGCTGCGAAGCGTCGAATATACCGAGAACGGGCAAGTCGCCTGGAAGACCGACGCATCGGGCAACCGGACCACGTACGGGTACAATAATCTGGGGCTGCTGGATTGGAATACCGACCGCAACGAAGTCAAATTCCAGAACCAGTATGACGAGCAGCAGCGGGCCACCTCGACGCTGGCAACGGGCGCTAATGGAACCTCGCAGTTTAAAAATATTTATGGCAGCAACGGCATACTGACCAAGCGCGACGAAAAGTATGTCAACAACGCGTTCCACTCTTCCGTCGATACGCTGACGGACGTCTTGAGCCGAACGAAATCGGTCGTCGTGAACACGGCGGGCTACTCGTCTACGACCAATCTGTATTACGATTTAAGCAACCAGATCACCTCGGTCGTATCGAACGGCTACAGCACCAATTTCAAATATTCGGGCGGACGATTGGATCGGGTGCAGACGGATAATTTGCTCACGAATAACGACGCCGTCGGAGCTAATGTCAAGTACGGCTACTATCCGGACGGCCAGATCAAGAGCATCACTTATCCGCCTCTGAAGGACGGCAGCCTTCTTGTCACCGAGAACGCGTACGACGCGCTGAATCGACTGGTTACCGTAACGAATAAGAAAGGAAGCAGCATTCTCTCCTCCTTTACTTACGGTTACGACGACAACGACAATATTATTTCTATCACCCGGACGATCGCAGGCCAAGCGAGCCGAACCGACAGCTATACGTACGATAAGCTGAACAGGCTGCTTACGATAACGCGTTGGGACGGCAACTCGGCCGCCTACTCCTACGATCTGAAGGGGAACCGTCTGACGCGAAGCGATACCTCGCCTGCGGCGACGAATACGGACGAGGTCTCGTACGCTTACGATTTGAACAACACGTTAACCGGCGTAACCAAGGGCGGCGTATCGACGACCTTCGAGTACGGACCGGACGGTCATCGGATCAAAAAGACGAGCGGCGGCGCCGCTACGCAATACCGGTACGATACGAACGGGCAAGTCATCGCCGAAATGAGCGGCAGCAGCACGACGGCGACTTACGTCCGCGGCGACCGGCTGCTGGTCAAGAAGAGCTTGCAAGGCGCTCAAGATTATTATTATCTCTACAACGGGCATGGCGACGTCGTTCAAATGGTCGATACGAACGGTCAAATCGTCAATTCCTACAGTTACGACGAGTGGGGAAATATCGCGCAGCAGACGGAGCAAGTGTCCAACATATTTAAATATTCCGGCGAAGTATACGATGCGGAAACCGGTCTTTACAATCTGCGGGCCAGATATTATGATCCGAGTGTCGGGCGCTTTATTAACGAGGATACGTACGAAGGCCAGATCGATAACCCGCTCAGCCTGAACGCTTATACCTACGTGCACAACAACCCGCTGATCTATGCCGATCCTACCGGCCATTTCTTGTTCGCGACCGCCTTGGTAGGGGCTGCGATCGGCGGAGTGATAGGAGCGGCCGCCAACATTTATCATCAGGTGGCCGTCGAGAAGAAGAGCTTCAGCTCGTTGAATTATAAGGAATTGGCCATTAGCACGGGGGCGGGCATGGTGACCGGCGCGCTAGCGGGAAGCGGTCTTGGCGTTGTGTCGATGGCGGCCATTAGCGGAGGGGTGAACGCCGCTTCGACGTATGCGACGAATAAGGTCAATCACCAATCGACCTCGGCTAAGAGTCTGGGCGTAAGCTTTGCGGTTGGCGCCGCAGGCGGTTTCTTAGGAGGATCGGGAGCGCTGGCAAGCAGCTCCGTCAAAAACTCCACCAAAACACTTGCCAATCTGCAATTCAAAGAAGCGATGGGGGCAACCTGGACTCAATCCGGTCAAGCGATCAATAAAGCGGTATTGACCGATACGGCGAAGAAAGCGGCAACGTCGGGCGCCGTGAAGGCGGTGGCCGGCGCGGCGATCACAAACTACAGCGATATTTACAAATCGGTCAAACCGGTCGTGACCAGCAGCAAGCCTGCGACGACTTCTAAGGCTTCCAGCAATACGGCTTCCGTATCCAGCTCGAAAAACAAAGGAAAATAGTGTAAGGACCCTACTCTGTACAGAGTAGGGTTATCCATTTTTGGAGGAATTCAAATCTATGCTTAATACGGTGACAACGATCGTTGTCGGCAACCTGCTGCTTTGGGTCATTTCCTTCCTTATGGTCAGGAGAGAGGGCGGCTATTCGGTGCGTATCCCCTCTTCCGTCAGCCGATTGCTCTTCGCGAAAAAATACGATCGTCCCGTCATGTTGGTGGCGGTCGTGCTGCAAGCATGGCTGTACGGCTTGACCTTAACGCTTGCGGGTCTTGGTCTGACCGGAATTATTAATTTCGATACGTACTTTATTTATAACTATCATATGTTTACTTTTAATATTTGCAGTTATGTCGTGCTACTGTTTGCGGATGCGATTATTCTCCAGTATAAGAATCGAAGAAAAGCTTAAGGGATGCCGAAGACGAGCGGAGGCGGTGCGACAGTTGATGTCGTACCGCTTCCGCTCGTCAAGACCCCACCGGCTATTCGAAGGGTGTAGGTTTTTGTGCGCTTTATGGAAGTCTTGCTTTTTTATTTGCGTAAATACCTTGATTTTACAAAAAGCACTACACCGTTTCCGCATAACAAAAGTAAGGAAACAAACGAAATAAACATCCAGAGGCTTAAATTATTGCAATCTTTATTATGATAATAAGTTGTAAGAGTAATGGATGCAGAGATAAGAAATACAATCGCGATTATCAAGGCAACGAACAGCCTAGCCTTCATAAAAAACTCCTCCTTCTTTGATATGCATAAATTAACCGTCGTCTCGGGTACGAGCCGGTTGGCGATAAATTTCGAGTCATTGCCCAGCTTGGCGATAAAAAGGCATAAAGATTCATGAATCGGCAGTATGCGCCGCGATGCGCATGCTGCTTTTTCTTTTTCATTCGGAAAAAAGTACAAAAAATGACAATGAAATAGTCATATTTGTAGGTAGACTGGAATTTTCTTTCGCTGTACGTTCAGAGTGCAGCCAGAACAACAGGGTATAACAGTCTTTCTTGTCCATTGTCGACCGGCTCGAAAGGAGGAGAACAGAGAAATTACTTAAATGGAAATGGACGAGACAAGATACCGGAATGCTAATCGATTGCCAATTGACAGGAGGAGAAATAGGTAGTGAAAAAGCTAGGCATGATCGCATTAAGCGCACTTATCGCCCTTGCCATTATCGTTCCGCCTAAGAGCGCGACGCCTATTGCCAGCGCGGATGTCGTAAGAGTAACGGGGGATTTCGAAGACGGCACGCTGCAAGGCTGGGGACCGCGGATCGGAACCGAGACGGTCAGCGTGGTCGGATCGGCAGGAGCAAGAACCGGAACAAAAGGAATGTTCGTCGAAACGCGGACGGAGACTTATCATGGAGCAAGCCGCGATCTGACGCCGCTGCTGAATCTTGGCATTAACTATACGATCCGTGCTTGGGTTAAGCTCCCGAACGGTTCCGGCAATACGAACATGACGATGTCGATGCAGAGAACGACGGGCACGACGACGAACTACGAGAATCTGGCGACCCAATCGGCGACCTCGAACGGATGGGTCAAGCTGGAAGCGTCGTACCGGCTGAGCGCCGTACCGGACAGCATCTCCGTTTATTTCGAATCGTCGTCGGCTACACAATCGTTCTATGTGGACGATTTCGAAGTGACCGAAATTACGCCTCCGGCGATCGAGGCCAATATCCCGTCGCTCAAAACGGTATTCGCGAACGATTTCCCGATCGGCACCGCGATTCTGAACGACGAAATGTTCGGCCCGAACGGCGACCTGCTCACGAAACACTTCGCGAGCATTACGCCGGGCAACAACTTGAAGTGGGATTCGACGGAGCCGGTGGAGAACGAGTTCCATTTTGACGGTCCGGATGCCGTCATTCAATTCGCGCAAGATCATAACATGAAGGTTCGCGGTCATACGCTCGTATGGCACAGCCAAGCGCCGGATTGGATTTTCCGCGACGCGAACAACAATCTTGTATCAAAAACCGTATTGTACGCCCGCTTGAAGAATCATATCGATACGGTCGTAGGCCGCTACAAAGGCAAAATCTACGCTTGGGACGTTGCGAACGAAGTCATCGACGAGTCGCAATCGGACGGCATGCGCAGAAGCCTGTGGTATCAAATCGCAGGCGAAGAATATATCGAGAAAGCGTTCGAATACGCGCACGCGGCCGATCCGGACGCGAAGCTTTATATTAACGATTACAATACGCATATTCCGCAAAAGGCGCAGTTCCTGTACAATCTCGTAAAAAGACTGAAAGCGAAAGGCGTGCCGATCGACGGCGTCGGCCATCAGACACATATCAATATCGAATATCCGCAACTGAGCCAGATTGACGATTCGATTGTGAAATTCGCCGATCTGGGCGTCCTGCAGGATATTACCGAGCTTGATATGAGCATTTACAACAACAACAATACGATGTACGATACGCTGTCCGCAACGCTTGCCCAGCAGCAGGCAACGCGTTATAAAGCATTGTTCGATATTTTCCGCAATCGTAAAAACTTGCTGTCGAACGTTATTTTCTGGGGTCAAGACGACGGACACTCGTGGCTGCGCACCTATCCGACGACGCGGAACGACTGGCCGGTGCTGTTCGACGAGAAGCTGCAGTCGAAGCCGGCGTTCTGGGCGCTTGTCGGCAACCCGAATGCGGTGCCAGCAGCGCCGACGGGCGTAACGGCGACGGCGGGCAACGGCTCGGTGACGCTGGCATGGACGGCATCAAGCGGCGCAACGTCATATAATGTGAAGCGCGCGACGACAAGCGGCGGTCCGTATACAACGTTGGCAACGGGTGTAACGGGCACGACGTATACAAACACGGCTTTGACGAACGGAACAACGTACTATTACGTTGTTACGGCAGTGAACGCGACCGGCGAGAGCACGGCATCCGCGCAAGCGAGCGCGACGCCGACAGGCGGCGTATCGGTGCCGGCCGCGCCGACGGGCGTAACGGCAACGGCGGGCAACGGAACGGTGACGATTACGTGGACGCTGCCGAGCGGCGCGACGAGCGTTAACATTAAGCGCGCGACGACGAGCGGGGGCCCTTACACGACAATTGCGACCGGCATAACGGGAAATAGCTACACGAATACGGGCTTGACGAACGGCACGACGTACTACTATATCATTACGGCGGTCAACGCTGCCGGCGAGAGCCCGGCCTCTTCGCAAGTAAGCGCGAAGCCGGCGGCAGGCGTATCGGTGCCGACGGCGCCGACGGGCGTAACGGCGACGGCGGGCAACGGCTCGGCGACGCTGGCATGGACGGCATCGAGCGGCGCAGCGTCGTACAACGTGAAGCGTGCGACGACAAGCGGCG